>Ga0222696_1000127_pt1 | contig 55330 bp, 28 predicted proteins | sample AntAcemetage1400_FD_179817 | JGI IMG/M metagenome (GOLD analysis project Ga0222696, IMG submission 179817) | Saline water microbial communities from Ace Lake, Antarctica - #1400 | ecosystem: Environmental > Aquatic > Non-marine Saline and Alkaline > Saline | place: Antarctica: Ace Lake... | reverse complement strand
ACAAATTGTGTCAAATAAAGATATACCCCATAAATCTGATATTAAGCAGACTCATTATTACATTGATACGACTAAATCAATAGTAGATGATTCAACTGGAATTTTATATCGATTAAAAAATTAGACTATGGAGGAAGATATAATGACACTTGAGGAGGTTGCTAAATACCTTAAACTAAGACCTCAAACTATTTATACTTGGGCTCAAAATGGAAAAATTCCTGCAGCTAAACTAGGTAAGGAATGGCGATTTAGAAAAACTATTTTAGATAATTGGTTTAATCAGCACATTGACAATAAATTTTCAGAATATATTTAGTGATGCCAAAGACAATCTCTATTATAGATACACTTATATAATAAAAAGGCTTTATTTCCATGAAGTTAGTTTATGCCATTTCAATGCATAGAAGAAAATAAAAATATATAATGGAATCATTATCCAATAAGCTGCTTGTGAAGAATAATTATCGGCAAGTTTTCCCCATATTAGAGGGAGGATTGCGCCTCCAGCTATAGCCATAATCAACATGGCCGAACCGGTTTTTATGAAACGACCTAAACCATGTAATGCAAGTGGCCATATTGCTGGCCACACCAGTGCATTGGCAAAGCCCAACAATGCAACAAAGGTCACCGAAATCATAGGAGGAGAGTAAATGGCTACCAATGAAAATACAACTCCTAGTATAGCTGAAATAGTCAGTGCTTTTTCCTGTGATAAGTAACGAGGAATAAGAATAATTCCCAGTATATATCCTGCAATCATTGAAACCAAAGTTAGAGAAGTAAAAACCTTTGCTGTATCGATGGCAATCCCCAACGAAATACCATAACGAATAATTGTATCACCTGCAATAACCTCTGCTCCAACATATAAAAACAAAGCAGTTACTCCCAGAATAAGGTTCGGAAATTGGAAAATATTTGTTTTTGTGTTAGTTTCTTCAGTTGTACTTTCATCTAGTTCTTCTTCAACTTCAGGAAGTGGAGCATAACGAATCATTATTCCTAATAATATAAGTATTGCCGTCATAACAATGTACGGATTTATAACCCTGGCAGCTAGGTCGTTGAGAGCGATTGCTTTAGCAGTTTCATCTAATGTTTTTAAATTCTCAACAAAAGCATCACCATCATGTAGGATAAAATATGCCAAAATAAGCGGAGCCAAAGCACCAGCAACTTTGTTACTTATTCCCATTATACTTATTCGTTTAGCAGCTGATTCACGAGGACCAATAATTGTAATATAAGGATTTGATGCTGTTTGAAGAAGGGCAAGACCTGTGCCCATAATAAAGAGACCAATTAAAAAGAGCTCATAAATTCGGGTTTGAGCTGCAGGAACAAACATAATAGTCCCCAAAGCCATCACTAACAAACCAACCATCATTCCATTCTTAAACCCTGTCTTTTTCAGTATCCATGAAGATGGAAGTGCCATAACCGTATATGAAATGTAAAAGGCAAAAGCAACAAATAATGCTTGAAAATTGGTTAGCTCACAGGCTATTTGTAGATATGGAATCAAAATTCCGTTGAGCCATGTTACAAATCCAAAAATAAAAAATAGTAATCCAATTACTGAGATTGATAATATATATGTCCGTTTATTTAGACTACCAGTTTTCTTAATTTGATTTTCCGTCATCGAGTTACTTTTTTTGAGATTATGCTAAAAAAAGTCAATATTACAAAAAATAAGAGGGTAATTGCTTATTTGACAGAGTTAATTTATTATTACTAATCCTTGATAGTATGGATTGTTGGGAAGAGTGCTTAATATGCTAAAACTTCGTTTGATATCATCATTTCTTCTACTTGAAATAGTGATTCTATTTTTTTCCGTAAGGAATTCTTTGCTCTTGATAATTGTGACTTTGAAGTGTTAACAGAGATATTCATAATCTTGCTTATTTCTTTATGGGAATAACCTTCTATGGTGTTGAGATTGAACACTGTTTGGTAACCATAAGGTAATTCACGAACCATTACCAGTAATTCTTCATGCGACATTGTTGAAACAACTTCATTATTGAAAGGATTTGTGAAATACGCATTCTCAGGATCAATGTCTTTGTTTAACAGATTTTTCTTTTTGTAGAAATTTAATGCAGTAGTTATCATAATTCTTCTAATCCAGCCATCAAATGATCCTTTTCCACTATAGTCCTTGAGATATTTAAATACCTTAATAAATCCTTCCTGTAATATGTCTTCGGCATCAGTATTGTTTTTTGCATATCTTAAACAAACACCAAATATCTTTTTAGAATATTTCTCGTATAGTAGATATTGTGCGTTACGATCTTTTTTTATACACCTCGATAATAACTCGTCACTTATATTATTGCTATTCTCTGACATATTATATCCCCTTTTTTTAGAATGAGCAAAAGTACATAGCTTTATATTAAATTATCTAATATTTATTACTACAATAATTCTACAAACACATTATTAATAATCAATATAAATTGAAATGCTTCTACAATAAATTATATAATAGTAAGATAAACAGACCATTAAAAAATTGAGATATACTACAAAAAAATGTTTATATATTGAGTAGGTACTCGGAGAGGGATTGTTTGTTATCTAGTTTACATTTCATGCGTAATCTATACCGACTCATTTCTACAGCCTTAATTGAAGTATAGTTTAGGGAGGCAATTTCTTTTGTGCTTAAGTTAAGGCGAAGCAAAGCGCATAATCTTTTCTCGTTTTTTGTTAGAGAAGGGAATTTTACTTTGAGTTTGTTAAAAAAATCATCATTTGTTATATCAACTTTTTCTTGAAATTCTTCAATATCCTTGTTGATCTGCAAACTTTGTTTAACATGATTTGATAATTCTTTTAGTTTCATGTTTAACTCTTGTTCATTGTCGCAGGAAAGATTATTTAGGTCGGTTTTTAATTGTTGTAATATTTTGTTTTTCTGTACTAAGTGAAGTGCAAAATTAATTAGATCATTCTTTTTGCTACTAAGTTCAACTTGTAATAGTTCCTTTTGAGCTTCGTGTAAAATTCGCTCCTTTTGATTTATGAGCCTTTCCTTTTTTACTTTAAACCTGAGTCTAAGTAATGTAAGGAGTATTAGAATTATAAGTACTACAACACCAAGAATTAGAGTGTTCTGCTTGAGTTTATTTATTTCACTTTCATTTTCTAATATTTCGATTTCAGAATCCTTTATTTGAATTTCTTTTTCTTTTATACTTCTTGAAAAATACGATTGCATATCAAATATCTCATTTTGCAATTGTTTCTGATATAATGAGTCACTGTATTGGGAATAAATATGGATATATTTAAGAGACTTTTTATACTCCATATTATTTTCATACACTTTGCTCAGCCCTAATGAAGCCTGAGTAATTTGTTCCCAATCATTATTTTCAATTGCTAATTCATATGCTTTATAAAATGATGAATTTGCACTTATTATATTATTTATTTTGAAGTACTCATTCGCAATCAATATGTAAAGTGTGGTTAGTCCGTTTACATCATTTATACTTTTATATAACTCAAGGCTACTATTGTAATAATAAAATGTTTTGTTACTATTTTTCAGGGCACTATAAACCTGACCAATATTTTCATAATTAATTGCTTTGAGTTGCGGTAAGTTGGCTTTTGTGTTGAGCTCAACACTTTTTTCATAATATAATAATGCTTTTGAAAAATCTCCTTTAAGCCTATAAACCTCACCAATATTATTTAATGCGATGGCTTCACCTCTAACATTATTAATATTTGAGTAAATTTTATTAGATCTGTTAAAGTAGTACAGTGCTTCGCTAAGGTTTTCTTGATTAAAAAAAAGTCCACCAATGCGGTTATATGCCTCGGCTGTCAGCTCATCATTATTTAATTGTATAGCATAATCAAGTGATTTTTGGTAGTAAAATAGTGTGCGTTCAGCATCAAAATTGTTATTATAATATAATAAACCCAAGGCACCATATATACTTGATAGTTTTTTAAGATCATGCAGTTCTTCATAAATTTTTGCACCTATTAAAAAATAATTTATCGCAGGTTGAATGTTATTGTTTTTGCTGTACAGTTCACCCATAAGTTTATTAGTGGTACCGCATGCTTCGCTGGATTTAACTTTGTTGGCAAGCTTTAGCGCTTTTTTATTGATGCTAATTGCTTTATCGAGTGAATCGTGTTTTAGTACATTTACTAATTTGTGATAAATATAAACTTTTTCGAGGCTATCAGTAGCTGTGGAAAGTTCTGTTTGTAGTTTAAGATAGTTTTGAGCTTGGCCAAAAAGAATTGTATTTACTAAGAAACTTAGTATAATTAGAACAATATACTTATTACTGTTACTCATTACCCAAAAGACTAAAAATTGTTGCCTGCAAAATACTTAAATTCTGAATTTTAGAAGAGAACTATCTGTTTTATCTACTCATAAGGATCTGTTACAGGTATTACATAGTATTCGCCTGTACGTGGATCTTTATAAAATTTACTATATCCATTTATGCTTTCAATGTTTGCATCTACTGATCCTTTTATAAAAACAGTATTGTTAACGTCTATTTCTCCCATAACGCGAATTGCGGAGTCAGCTACAACAATTTGAGGTTTTAGCGGTGGCAGAATACCTGCATTCTGGAGAACTATTATCCAAACTCCGGCTACAATTAAGGCAAGTGAAATCTTAATGTATTTTATGTTTGATGTCATTTAACTGATATTTAGCACTTTTAGTAATCGATGTCGTATTAATTAGGACTTTTTTTAATTCATCAAGATATTTTTAATAGAATATTTGAATCCCAACATTTAATTATAGTTTTCAAAATTATTCAATTTGGCTGTGAATTACAACTCTTTTGTCTAAAAATACAACTATTAACTGAAAAATAAAAGAACTGAGATATTATGTTACTGTAAATTAAAATTGAAAAGTCACTAATAATATTCAGATTAATAAACCTGTTTCTTTATTCACAATTGGTACAACCAAAACAAACATAGGATACCGTTTTGTATTGCATTAAAATTAAAGGGCTTACTACGTTATGTCAGTGGCTTAATCTGTTTGAAGTTCTTTTATTTTAGCCAGAGTAGGAGATACGTGGTGGTGTTTGTGATCATGTACTTCATCATCGTTTCTGCAACTACCATCACTGGGTGCTCCAGAACAGGTACATCCAAGGTTTTTGCCTGTATGTGGGTCAACAGTTGAGCATTGTTTTTTAAACTCACCATCTTTTTTTATAAACATTTTAATGGCGAAGCCTGCAAAAGCAATTGCTAAAATAATAATTGTGAGGAGTAGTAACTTTATGTACATATCAATAAAAATATTTGAGTGCAAAAATAATTAAAACACTTGTATTGTTTTACATTTAACAGGAAAAATTTGTTAAGATAATTAGGGGAATATGGGGAATATGGAATTGGGGGAGATAAGGGAATCCCATATTTCCTGTAAAACTTATTACCCTTATCCCTCAAGTTCAAACTATACCTCCATTTCCCCTTTATCCCTTAAGCGCATAGCATATAATTGCAGTTGCAATGGAAGCATTTAATGATTCAGGTTTATTATTTAAACTTTGATTATAAGAAGGTATGGTGATTTTTTCAGTAATAAAAGGCAATAATTCATTCGATATTCCATGCGCTTCACTTCCTATTAATATAATTCCATTTGTTTTGGGTTTTATATCAGTAATAGGAGTTCCGTTTAAAAGTGCTCCAAATACAGGTAAGTTTTTAGGTCTATTTTTTAGAAGTGAATTAAGATTTGTATATACTACTTTAACACGTGCAAGGGATCCCATAGTTGCTTGTACTACTTTTGGGTTAAAAGCGTCAACTGTATTGTTAGAGCAGTATATTTTGTTTATTCCAAACCAGTCGGCAGTACGTATTATTGTTCCTAGATTCCCAGGATCACTTATGTTATCTAGTGCAATACTAATGTTATCGGTATCTATATGTCCTTTAAAATCAATGTCAGGTAACTTGAATATTGCAAGTACTTCCGATGGAGTAGAAAGCGCAGTAATTTTTTTTAGTTCAACAAAAGTAACAACATTAGTTCTAGTTTTGTTAGTGTTAATATTCTGACCTTCTATCCAGTTTTTGGTTGCAAATATTTCAATTAAGCTAGTTTCTCCTTGTAAAAAGTCGATTACATTTCTATTGCCTTCTACAATAAACATGTTATGTAGTTCACGATATTTTTTCTGCTTTAGCTGTACTATAAGTTTTATTTTAGCTTTGCTTATCATGGTTTGAACATATAAAAAAATAAAACCCTTCCGCATAACTGCGAAAGGGTTTCAAATGTAATAAATTTTCTCAAAAGAAATTATTCTGCAATAACATTGAGGTCGATATCAACAGAAATATCTTTGTATAATTTTATAGTGGCAGTATATTTACCTACTTCTTTAACATGATCAGCATCGAAATAAATTTTCTTACGGTCGATTTCCAGATCTTTGGCTTCTTTAATTGCATTAGCAACCATTATAGTATTAACTGAACCAAATATTTTTCCTGAAGTACCTGCTTTTACTCCAATTGTGAGTTCTAAATCTTTAAGGAGTTCACCAATAGTTTCAGCTTCCTTAACAACTTTATCTTCTTTATAAGCTTGTTGTTTTTTAAGTTCTGCTAAAGCTTTTTTACTAGACTCAGTTGCGATTGTTGCTAATCGTTTTGGTATGAGATAATTTCTACCAAAACCATCCTTAACGGTAACAAGGTCATTTTTGTAACCTACTCCGGTTATATCTTTTTTTAAAATTACTTCCATTTTCTTTCCTCCTTTATTTTAATAAGTCAGCTACATAAGGCATTAATGCAAGATGGCGTGCTCTTTTAACCGCCTGTGCAACTTTCTTTTGATATTTTGTTGATACGCCGGTAATACGACGGGGTAACAATTTGCCTTGTTCATTTACAAATTTCAAAAGGAAATTAGGATCTTTATAGTCGATGTATTTAATGCGACTTTTTTTGAAACGGCAGTATTTTTTCTTTTTCGTGTCAACTGCTATCGGTGTCAAATATTTTATGTCTGAATTAGCTTGTGCCATAGTTCTGAATTTTACAATTAATTTGTTTTAGCTTCTTTGTTCAATTTTTCTTCTTCTTTCTTATTTCTCCGTTTTTTCTCATTATATGCAATAGCATGTTTGTCGAGTTTAACGGTAAGAAAGCGTAGTACACGCTCATCACGTTTAAGTTGAACTTCCAAATCGGCAATTACTTTTCCGTCATTTGTGTATTCAAACAAATTATAAAATCCTGTGGATTTTTTTTGAATAGGGTAAACTAGCTTACGTAAGCCCCAATTTTCACGGTGCACAATTTCTGCACCATTCTTTATGAGGTGATCCTCATATTTTTTTACCGCTTCCTTCATCTGTTCTTCAGACAAAACGGGAGTTAAAATGAAAACGGTTTCGTACTGGTTCATAATAATTTAAATTAGTTATTAATATTTTATATAATCCCATAAAAATGGGTGTGCAAAAATACAAATTAATTAGAAAGATACAACAGTGCTTTGTAAAAAATTCTGTAGATAGTTTTTATCTGGAGAATGGCAAGGAAAACTACTGTAAGGAATGACTAGAAATCCCCTGAGAGTGTGGTTCTGTCCTCATGAGATTTCTCCCTGCGGTCGAGATGACAACAGGATTAGGGGACCTCTCCCTTTGGTCGAGATGACAACATGGTACTACATATAAATTCAGCAGCTTTTCCATCTCCAAAAATTGAAGGGTATGTTACTGTGCTATTGTTTTTTAACTTGCCATACGATTGCAATATCTTTTCTTCGTCAGCATTAGCAATAATAGCAGCTCCTTCTTTAACTATTTCAACCCATTCAGTTTCTGATCGCAGAATGATGCTTGGTTTGTTGAAATAATAAGCTTCTTTCTGAACACCGCCTGAGTCGGTGATAATCAGTTTGCAATTACTTTCTAGTGCTATCATATCCAAAAACGACACCGGTGGTATAATATTAATTCGTGGGTTTGATGTTAGCGATTTATATAATCCACTATCTAGTTTGCTTTTTAGTAGTTTGTTTGTTCGCGGGTGTAATGGAATAACTATTGTGATGTTTTCGTTATTGGCTATTTTGTTTAAAGAGCTGAATATAGCATTTAGCCTTGTTTGGTCGTCAGTATTATTATCACGATGAATTGTACTTAGTATAAAGTTATTCTTTTCAAGTTTATATTCATCAATAATTTTACTGCTTCTTAGCGAAATAGTTTTGAAATACAGACTGTTATCATACATTACATCGCCACAATGAAATATTCCCGGGTTATCAGAATTATATGGTGCTTTATTTTCAGGGTTAAATCCTTCGTTAATGAGGTTGTTTAGTCCTGTTGCAGTTGGGGAGAATAGCAGAGTTGAAGCATGATCACACATTATACGGTTTATTTCTTCTGGCATAGCTTTATTAAACGATCGTAGTCCGGCTTCAATATGTACTATTGGAATATGGATTTTAGAGGCTGCAATTGCTCCGGCAAGGGTTGAATTAGTATCTCCATAAAGAACAAGGTAATCAGGGGATGTGTCTTTTAGTATTGTTTCGATTCCTGTTATCATACTAGCAGTTTGCTGTGCATGTCCGGAGCTGCCAACATTTAGGTTGTAATCAGGCTGAGGAATCCCAAGCTCATCTATAAACACTTGCGACATGTTTTTGTCGTAATGCTGGCCAGTGTGAACTATTATCTCTTTTATTTTATCAGAAAAGTGATTTTTAATAGCTCTACTTAACGCTGCTGCTTTTATTATTTGTGGTCTGGCACCTATTACTGTTACTATTTTTATCATTTATTGGTCATTGGTAATTAGTCATTGGTCATTAGTTATTGGTCATTGGTAATTAGATATTGGTAATTAGTTATTGGTCATTGGTAATTAGTCATTGGTCATTGGTCATTGGTAATTAGTCATTGGTAATTAGTCATTGGTCATTGGTCATTGGTAATTAGTTATTGGTAATTAGTTATTGGTAATTAGTCATTGGTCATTAGTTATTGGTCATTGGTAATTAGTTATTGGTAATTAGATATTGGTAATTAGTCATTGGTCAATAATCAATAATAAATTATATCATCGATTCATCTGCGAAACTAAAATAATTATCGCTTCCAACAATAATATGATCTAGAACACCTATTTCTAATACCTTGCCGGCTTTAGAAATTGTTTTAGTGAGCTTAACATCGTTATCGCTGGGTGATACATTATTTGACGGATGGTTATGTGCTAGTATAATTGATGAGCTATTATGTTCTAGTGCCAGTTTGAATATTTTTTTTGGATCAGCTATAGTACCACTGATACCACCTTCGCTAATATTAACTTTTTTAATGATTTGATTTGCCCTGTCGAGCAGAAGTATCCAGAATACCTCATGGTTTTTGTCGCTAAGGTCTGCGTAAAGAACATCATAGGCATCCTTACTGGATTTAATTTTTTTCTTTTTCTGAATAACATCATCAGCGCGTCTCCTTCTGCCAATTTCAAGTGCTGCAATAATAGAGATTGCCTTTGCTTCTCCAATTCCGTTAAACATGCAGAGTTCTTTTACACCCAATTTTGATAATTCTGCTAGATTGTTATCAACGGAGTTAAGTATTTTTTTTGAAAGCTCAACAGCCGACTCTTCTTTATTGCCCGAACCAATCAGTATCGCAATTAATTCAGCTTTACTCAATTGCGCTTTTCCTTTTAATAATAGCTTTTCACGAGGGCGATCATCCTCAGCCCATCGACTAATTGGTAGCTTATCTTTCATGGCAGTTGACTTTGGCATAAAAGTAAACAAAAAAGCCCCGACACAATGGTGTCAGGGCTAACTAGTTTATTTTTTCTACTAATTACGACAAATTATTTGCGTATTTAGTGATTTTTGATTTGATATTACCGGCTTTGTTTTTATGGATAATTCCTTTTTTTGAAAGCCTGTCAATCATTTCGTAAAGTCTTGGTAAAGAATCAACAGCTTCTTTTTTGTCAGTTAATGCTCTAAATTTTCTAACTGCATTTCGCATTGTTTTTGCAAAAAATCTGTTGTGAACTGTTCTAACTTCAGATTGTCTGATTCTTTTGAGTGCTGATGGATGATTAGCCATATTTCTATTCCGTTTTACATTATTAATTTCGGGCTGCAAAAATAGATAAATATTTAATATAAAAAAACAAATGAGGTTTTTTTGTTATTTTCTTCCCTGATTAATTTATGTGTTTAATGTTCCAACTAATATTGGTTCGTTTTTTTCAATGATACTATTGATGTTAACATCATAGAAAGTATTCTTTTTCAATCCTAGTTTCTCTATAATTACCGGAATATAGTGTTCGCCATATCCGGTTGCAAATCCATTTTCAATTATTTTCTGAACAAGTACTCTTTGTCGTTTGCCTATAAATGAACTGCGATGTGCTAAACTTGTCTTTTCAGATATATTACGAATTATTTCGCTTCTGCGATTTTTTTCCTTCTCATCAACATGATCTGGTAGCCGTTCAGCTCGTGTACCTTTTCGTATTGAATATTTGAATGTATGAATGTGGCCAAAGCCAATTTCGTTTGCAAGATTCACGGTTTCTTGAAAATGTTCTTCTGTTTCACCAGGAAAACCTACTATAATATCAGTAGTAAGACTAAAACCCGGATACAGCTCTTCCAGTTTATCTGCCATTTCTTTAAACAACTTTGCAGTGTACATCCGTCTCATTTTCATAAGTATATCTTCTGATCCACTTTGAAGACAAATGTGCATATGTGGCGCCAGTTTTGGATGTTTAAACAGGCGGAAAAAACTGTCAGTATATCCATCGGGCTCTATTGATGATATCCGTATTCTAAAATCTCCGGGTATTTCAAGCATTTGTTCAACAAGCGACTCAAAATCAGTACCACCATGATTGTAACGTCCAATATTTACTCCGGTAATAATGATTTCCTTGAAACCAAATTCTACAACTTTTCTAATGTTTTCGAGCACATCGTTTACCGGACGGCTGGTTGCTCTGCCCCGCACTTTTGGAATAATACAGAAGGTACAGTAATTATCGCATCCATCCTGAATTTTAATAAAACTCCTTGTATGAAATGTTTCGTCTGCCGGTTTGTAATTAAAAAGATCTTTTTCAAAGTCGTCACCAGATACAGTTTCATTATTGAAATGTCCATCAGCAACAGCTACTACCGATGTTTTATGGTCGTTATCTACCACATAATCAATTTTATCATTTTTCTCAAGTTGTTCTTTATAGTGTGTTGCCATACAGCCTGTAACTATTGTAATACCATCTTCATTTTTACGTTTTGCCTGGTTAATAACTCTACGCGATTTTTGATCGCTCATGCTGGTTACGGTGCAGGTATTAATTACATAAATGTCAGCTTTTTCTGCAAAGTCAACTATTTGATAGTCTTTTTTCGCAAATTCAGATGCCAGAGAATCAGTTTCGAATAAGTTAAGTCGGCAACCTATGGTTTTAAAAGCTACTTTTTTCGTCATGTTGTGTGTGTTATTGGAATCATTGGTCAGTCGGTAGTCTTCAGTTTTAAGTCTTCAGTCTCCATTTTTTTATTTATCCACAAGTTTTCCTTCAATAGAAAGAGGAGCAGCTGATGTTATTTTTATATTTACGAATTCACCAATCAGATTTTTATTAGTTGAGGCAAATCTTGCAACAATTCTGCCCTCAGTATATGCCGATAAGTATCCATCTTTTCGATCGTTACCCCTAACAAGTACTTTTACAGTTGTACCCACAAGATTTTGATTATAGGCTTGTGTATGCTTAGTCATTTTTGATGTAAGCCTGTGGTATCTCTCTTTTTTCACCTCTTTGGGGACATCATCATCCCACCTCGAACTTGTAGCTCCCGGTCTTGGGGAGTATTGTGCAATGTAGGCCATATTGTATTTAAACTCGTCCATTATTGCACAAGTATTCTTAAACTCTTCTTCGGTTTCTCCCGTAAACCCAACAATAATATCTGTAAAAAGTGTAGCTTGAGGAATAAGTTTCTTAATAGTTGATGTTATTTCACGATATTTAGCCATCGAATAATTTCGGTTCATCCTGATAAGCACATTATTATCTCCTGATTGTACGGGTAGGTGAATTTGCTTCGCCAGACAGTCATATTTGGCAACCATTTCAATAACATCATTGGTCATGTCACGAGGGTGGGGAGATGTAAAGTAAACCCAAAAATCTTCACCCGATTCTATTCCATATTCCCCTATTTGCTTAAGAAGTTCTGAAAAACTTATCTCATTTCCTTTTTTATCAAGCCCATATGAGTTTACATTTTGTCCGAGTATTGTAATCGACTTAAACCCTTTATTAACAAGGTTTTTAAGTTCTTTCATAATCTCTGAAGATGGTCTTGAAACCTCCCGACCACGGGTGTAAGGAACAGCACAGTAAGTACAAAACTTATCGCAACCATTTTGAATTGGGATATAGGCTTCAACACCAGATCCATATTTGGGCTCAATGTGCCAAAATTCTTCAATTCCTACTTCAGGTTTGCTTATTAGATTATTCTCTTTATTTCCGATTTGTGCCGGACTAAGTTTGAATTCGCCAGGTTTGCGAACACCTATATTATTTTTTGTATTGTTAGCAAGTTCAGGATATAGCGATTGTATTCCAGCAGGAGTAACTATTCCATATTGACTTATCATTTGAGGTAATTCCGGAAGCTGGTTCATGGTAAAAACCATATCAAACAGTTTAAGGAATTTCTGTTTGTCGGATGGTAACACGCAGCCTGAAACAAATGTTAACAGGTTCTTATTGTTTTTCCATTTATTCCATTTGCTAATAAGGTTATAAACTTTGTCTATTCCTTTTTGACGAACTGAACATGCAATTACACCAATTAGGTTTGCTTCTTCGGCGTTTTCTGTAAGTGTAAATCCTATTTCTTCAAGTACTTTTTGAACCCGCTCGCCATCACTAATATTCATCTGGCATCCAAGCTGTACAATATGGTATTTCATTATGTAGTAGGTATTAAAAATAAACTTCTGCGTGAAGTTGGTCACCGGAAATTCCTTTTTTCTCAAGCAAGTCCATCGACTCACGTATCATCTTAAAATTACCGCAAAAATAACATATTGTATCCTTATCAAAATTGTTTCGTTTAATGTAATTGGTTACACGTCCATTAAAGTTACCTGTTTGGTCACGTGATGTACACATAAAGTAGTCATTTTTACTATAGTCTTCCCTTCCATATGCTTCATTACCAAATCGTATACCATGTAATATAGTATATTTTAGTCTAGGATAGCTTTTAACCATACTATGAAATGGTGCAATACCTGTACCACTTGCTACAAAAAGAAATTTAGAGGAATCAATTTTTTCTTTATCTAAACCAAAAAAGCCTAATGGACCTTCCACGTTTAGCAAGTCACCCGGTACTAAATTTTTCAGATGCTTAGAGACTTTCCCATCAGCAACTTCTTTAATAAGGACTTCGAGGTACTCATCATCAGATCCGCTATAAATAGAATATTCGCGTTGATCATTATCATCTTTGCGACTAAGTAAGATATGTTGTCCTGCTTCAAATTCCATGTCTTTCTTGTCAATTTGCAGAATATATGTTGAATCGGTAAGGTATTTTATTCCTTTAAATTTATGTAAGCTATTTGTTTGCATTATTATTTTAGTTCTATTAGTTATTGTTTTTGCTTAGCAGGATAGTTGTTTGAGGCGGCAAAAGTATATAATTTTTGTTATACGGGCGGCAACCACGCTTTCCATTTGTAGTTGTTTCATACGAGCTATTTTTTGTATGCTTTACGTGGGCTCCGTTCCTGCGCCTCCGTAAGCTAACAAAAATAATAGCTACTATTTCAACAAGCTACCATTCCAATCGTTGCCGCAGCTGACGCAATTTTATAACAGCTTCTATGACCAGCCGGGTTTTTTCCAGCCCATTGGGTCGAAAGATTTGGACAGTATTAAAACCAGCCGGGTTTTTTCCAACCCGTATGGTCGAAAAAAGAGTAAATTGTGGTTCCTGTTTTTCAACCCGGCGGGATGAAAAAACCCGACGGATCGAAGAAAATGTGTTTGCACATTTCAAAGGCAATAGTAAACAAAGTAATCGGACATGACCTATTGTTTTATATATCCTTCTATATCAGTAATATATCAAGCTAAAAGTAGCAATCAATTAAAAGTCCAGCTCCAGCTGTGGAGGGTCATTTTTTTCAGTAGGAGGAGCTTTAGCTTCATCATTATTATTTTTTGAAGCTTCAGATTTTTCATTTTTTGTTTTACTATATTTTTTTTTCGTTTGAGTTTCAGAAGATGAACTATTATCTTTAATCTTGACTTTTAGGTCAGTGTCTATTACCTTTTCATTTGCCACTTCTATTTCGGGGGATGTTTCCTGAGAAAAGTCCTGCTCATCTTTCAAAGTTTCAGGAATAACGTTCTCTTTAACAGGAGGTGTATAAGGTAATGGCTCAATAAATTTTATTTTACGGAGGCTATGCTTTGATAATCGTTTACCCTTAGCACGATAACCTTTAATTCCTATAAAATCAGCTAGTGGAATAACCTCAACTTCAGTTTGGGTACTTCCATCTTTTTTTATGTCGAATTGTAATCTTGGTAGATAATCTGAAGAAAAAGCAATTAATTTTGATCCTTTTTCTTCACTAATAAAACTAAACGACTTATTAATAGAAGTACTATCGGGTAACTGAAATCGTTTTACGTAGTATTTTTTTTGCTCACCATCGAAATATATAGCAGTAAATATTTTATCGGGATCAAACATGGATACAATTATCATGTTATCATCAAAGTGAGTGGATAAATCATAGCCGGTTAGCTTTAATTCGCCGGTATTTATTATTGTTAGTATTTTATCATCACCTTTAAAAGCTCCAATAAATACTCCTCTTTCGTCAGTATTAAGTCTTCTTACGGTATCATCATACCAAATATTTCGAGCCCCAAGAGTTGATATACCTTCTTCGCGCTGAATAATATTTCGGATTGAATGTTTCGTTATAATATTGCCTCTAGAGCTTCGTCCTTTAATAGCAAGCTCACTAAAATCGAAGTCGAATGTTAGTTTCTTTAATTTTGGTTTAGCTCTTAAGTTAATCTTAATAATCTCCGCCTCACCGTTGGGGTTTGCTGTAAAATAAATAACTTTCGATTCTTCAGTGCCAATTGTAAGATTGTACTCTTTATCGCGTGTAACGCCTACAACAGCAAATCTTTTAACATAATAGTTACCTCTTTTCCCATTCTGATAAATCATGTTGTAGATAGTACGGTCATCATTTTTCTTGAATACATCAACATGTGTAACTCCTTTACCAACAAATACTTTTGCAGATGCTTTATGAATGATCATAGTTCCATTCGTTTTAAAAACGATAATATCATCAATATCGGAACAATTGGTAACAAATTCAGCTTTTTTAAGCCCGGTTCCTATGAAACCTTCCTCACGGTCGATGTAAAGTTTTGAATTGGCAACTGCAACGTTTGAAGCGTTTATTGTATCAAAATTTCTGATTTCAGTTTTGCGTTCTCTGCCTTTTCCGTGTTTCTTCTTTATTTGCCTGAAATAGTTTATTGCATAATCAATTAAATGTGCAAGATGATTTTTTACTTCAATAATCTCCTCCTCAATGGAAGAAATCAATTCATCAGCTTTAAATGCATTGAATTTCGATATTCGCTTAATTTTAATTTCAGTAAGTCGTATAATATTATCTTCGGTTACTTCACGTTTAAGTAATTTTTTGAAGGGTTTTAGTCCATTGTCGATAGTTTCAATAACACATTCCCATGTTTCGCAATCTTCAATTTTAAGATAAATCCTATTTTCAATAAATATTTTCTCAAGAGAAGAATTATGCCATTGATCTTCAAGTTCCTGTAGCTTAATCTCAAGCTCTGTTTTTAGTAAGATAACTGTATGTTCAGTGTTTTGCTTAAGAACTTCTTTAACAGATATAAAATGAGGTTTTTTATCAACAATTATACAAGAGTTAGGAGAAATTGAGACCTCACAGTTTGTAAATGCATACAACGCATCAATAGTTTGGTCGGGTGAAACATTGGTTGCCAAATGTATAACTACCTCAACATTTTCTGCGGTATTATCATCTATCTTTTTTATTTTGATTTTTCCTTTTTCATTTGCAGAAACGATAGAATCTATAAGAGATAAAGTAGTAGTTGAAAACGGAATCTCATTAATTATCAATGTTTTTTTATCGTTTTGAGAGATTTTAGCTCTGACCCTTACTTTACCACCACGAAGTCCGTAATTGTACCTTGAGAAATCGGCCATACCTCCGGTTAAAAAATCTGGAAGTATTTCAAAATCTTTGTTCTGAAGGTGAAGTATTGATGCATCTATTAACTCGTTAAAGTTGTGAGGTAGTATTTTTGATGCCAGTCCAACAGCAATACCTTCAACTCCTTGTACTAAAAGTAATGGGAACTTAACCGGAAGAGTAAGTGGCTCTTTGTTTCTTCCATCATATGATGATTTCCAGATTGTTGTTTTTGGATTAAAAACTACTTCCTTAGCGAATTTTGAAAGACGCGCTTCAATATATCGGGGTGCTGCGGCTCTATCACCGGTAAGTGTATTTCCCCAGTTTCCCTGCATGTCGATAAGTAGTTCCTTTTGCCCCAATTGAACTAAAGCATCGCCAATTGATGCGTCTCCATGAGGGTGAAATTGCATTGTATGACCAATGATATTGGCAACTTTGTTATATCTGCCATCATCCAGCCGGTTCATAGCATGTAATATACGGCGCTGAACGGGTTTTAAACCATCATCAATCTCAGGAACAGCACGTTCAAGTATTACGTACGATGCATAATCAAGAAACCAATTCTCATACATTCCCCTTAAGTGAGTAGTTTTATGAGTATCTTCCTGAATAGGTATATTATCATTAACCTGATCGTTGGCTTCCTTGTTTTCGTCCATTCGTTATTCTATCATTTAATTATTCAATTATATAATTGTACAATTATCTAATTATTTATTTATTTAAGCCTTTTATTATTTACTTATTTATTCTCTACTTCCAAAATCGCAAAATTAATATTTCCATTAAAATTACAAAGAGTGCGAAAATAATAAATAGCTTCCAGAAATCGCTCTCTTTTTGCAATGCATTGATAACTTCCGTATATTTTGGGTTGGAATTATCTAGCACACTGAAATATTTCAATCCTGATTTTCTACAAAGGTCATTTAGTTGATCAATATTAAAGTAATTCATTTCAGATTCATCTCTGTTATAATTAAATGCATACATAGCTACTATTGAATCATGTATCATCAGATTGTAGTATCCGTTTTGTAAGATTATATTGCTGAGATCAATGTCGATTTTGCCATTTTTTTGTTTTTGACCGGGAATAATGGAATGTTGTGTTAGTGGTGAGAAAAGTGAGAATGGAGTTTCTGAATTAACGAAATTATTTATATCAATGCTTATATTATTATCTTTTCCGAGTGTATAGTATAGCTTTTGAATCGTGCTACCTTTGGAGGCTATGCCATGCATAATTGGAGCAAATAATAAATGTGAAGCAAAATTACTAAAGTCGGGATCCATTTGAGTAGAGAGTATGTACAGTTGCCCGGATCCAATTTTCTTTTTCGACAGGAAATCATTTCCTGAAAGTAAACTAACAAGTGTTTCAACTCCTGAATTGACTGGGAATTTGTACCTGAAATGCTTTTTAACAATTGGTAAATCAGCATTTTGTGGAACATTTGTTATAGACTCAGAAAACAAGTTGTTGCTTAATTTTAAACGGGTTACACGAGTTGATGTAGTGTCGATGCCAATAACTTTTCCTGCATTCATTTCTTTTAGAAAAGTAGAAATATCATCTAAATTTTCTTCATTAGGAGGTATAAACAACAGGTTGCCACCCTCAGTAATAAATTGCTTAATCTGATTAATTAAACCTGAAGAAATATTAGGTACTTCATTTAAGATAATTAAGTTAAAACTACTTAGTCTTCCAAAATCAATAGCACGGTAATTCATCTCAGAAAAATTAAATATATTGTCTGAACTATAGAATTTTTCAAGAAAAGTATTATCACTATCAGCGCCAATAACAAGCACATTAATAAATTGTACAACCTCAAAGGCAAAAAACATCTGGTCGTCGAAAGTTATAGGAAAGTCTTCAATTTCAATGAGTCCATATTGCCAACCGGCTTTTGATACAGTAAAGTTAAGGTTAACCTGTTTCGAAGTACCGGCTTTAATATCAATTCCAGCTACAGCTTTTTGTTTGTCATTTATTGTTAACCTTAGTGGAACTTTTTCGTAATCAGTATCTGAATCGTTTTTTATCCAAACCGATAGCTCGATTACTTCATTTTTCATTAGATCCGGATTACCAATATGGAGGCTATCGATATAAATATTTTTATTGTGGAGATTCTTGAAAGGAATAAAAAGATAATTATTAGTGCTGTCAATTGGAAAAGAGCTGATATCAGATGTGTTAGCTTGAAAATCTGATAGCATATAAGTGTCGCAATTAGCTAATTCGTTATTTTGCATAATATGATTGCGAATATTAATTACTTGAGACAACTTTTTTGTGCTTGAGGTAACCTCCAGTTTTTCAAGTTCTGAAATAGCAGCATTTTTACCAAGCATACGGTTTAAATTACCTTCGTTGCTATTTGATAATATTATAAAGTTTGTATTGTCAGCTGACTGTTCAATTAATTGCAATGCATCTTGCCTTGCATTTTCAAAAAGTCTGCCATTTTGGCCTTCTGCCATCATGCTAAATGAGTTATCAACATACAGAGCGACATTATTTGACTTGCCAGATACTGGCCCGTTATTTTTCTTAAATTCAGGTCCCGCCAGAGCAACTACAATGAAGAATATTGCGAGTAATCTCATTAATAGAACCAAGAGATGTTTTAATTTTTGTTGTTTACGGGTGTGTGCGGTAATGTTTTTTAATCGTGATATATCACTAAAATATAATTTTTTATGCCTCCTGAAATTAAACAAGTGAATAATAATGGGTATGGATAGAGCAGTTAATCCATACAGGAATTCAGGACGAAGAAAAATCATAAGTACTTGTTGTTGGTTATTAAAAGATTTTCCAGAGTCTGCAAGACCTGGAAGAGTCTGAGATAAAAAGTACAACTCTTTCAGTCCTTTGGACTCTAGTAAGAGTCTGAAATAAAAATTACAACTCTTCCAGGTCCTTTGGACTCTGGAAGGTTGATTACACTACTCTACAATTTCTATTTTTTCAATTTTGTCACCTTCATGGATGTTGTCGATAACGTCAACGCCTTCGATAACTTTTCCAAAGCAAGTGTGATTGCGATCCAGATGAGCAGTGTTTTCTCTTGAATGGCAGATGAAAAATTGTGACCCACCTGTGTTACGACCTGCATGGGCCATTGATAGAACACCTCTGTCGTGATATTGGTTATCACCATCAAGCTCACAATCAATTGAGTATCCAGGGCCGCCGGCACCGGTTCCATCCGGGCAACCACCTTGAATTACAAAATTTGGTATTACACGATGAAAATTAAGTCCATCGTAATATCCCTTTTCGGCTAGTTTTATAAAGTTTGCAACAGTATTTGGTGCGTCTTTTTCATAAAAGTCAACTTTCATAATACCTTTGGCGGTATGTATTTCTGCATGTTTCATATTAATATTCGTTATTAGTAATTATTAAAAATATTTGAAGTTGCAAAAATACAATCTTTATTATTATTTTTATGGAGAAAAGATAATTGGATAATTGGTTATTGGATAATTAGAATTAGTATTAAAAATTTAATATTATGAAATTAGAAGAACTTAGAGTTTATGAATTAGCGATGGATTTGGGAGAGGATGTATGAAATGTGGTTGATAGGTGGAATTATTTTCAAAAAGATACAGTTGGTAAGCAACTGGTTAGGTCTGCTGACTCAATTGCTGCAAATTTGAGCGAAGGCTTTGGAAGATATCATTACAAAGAAACTAAAAACTTTAGTTATTATTCTCGTGGTTCATTATTTGAAACAAAAACGTGGCTTCGAAAAGCTAATAACCGAAAAATGATCAGTCAAGAAGAATATGATATTTTTTTACCAATAATAGAAACCGTTGGTAAAATGTTAAACAAATACATAAAATCTATTGGAACCAATGACCAATGACCAATCACCAATGACTAATGACCAATCACTAATGACCAATCACCAATGACCAATCACCAATGACCAATGACCAATCACCAATGACCAATGACCAATCACCAATCACCAATGACTAATGACCAATCACCAATAATAATGAAAAATAGGAGAGTAGTAATAGTAACAGGAGCTTATGGCGAAATTGGTAAAGCCATTGCTGAATCAATTGCCAAAAATCATCTGTGTGAAGTTGTACTAGTAGGTAGAAATGAAAAAAAATTAATTGATGCTGTATATGAGATTCAAAAAAAAACTTCTAATAAATTAACACGTTATGTCGCTGTTGATTTATCAAGAAAATTATCCGTAAAGAAGTTGGCAGCAGAGTGGGAGGGACCGTTGCATGTTCTTGTGAATAATGCAGGGACAACACCGCGCCAGAGGATGGAAACACTTGAGGGTATTGAAATGCAATTCGCAACAAATGTGCTAGGGTACTTTTGGATGATTAAATATATGAGTCCGTTTATGCATAATGTTAATGATGCACGAATAGTTAACGTTGCCAGCTATTGGGCTGGTGGATTAAACCTCGATGATGTTGAGTTTAAAAATCGACATTATAATAATGATTCAGCATACCGGCAGTCAAAGCAGGCTAACAGAATGTTATCAACATATAGTTCTTCCCTTTTAGCTCCGGATGGTATTAAAGTTAATGCTTGTCATCCAGGGGAAGTAAGTTCAAAGTTAAGTAATGATCTTGGTTTTGGGGGGCATGAATCACCTTCGCAAGGGGCTGCTACGCCGGTGTGGCTTGCTGTTTCGGAGGATATATCTAATATTACAGGAAAATATTTTGAGTATTTGCAACAAAGTAATTGCAGTTTTTCAACTGATAAACAACAGATGGAAAGGCTTTATAGTTTGTGTGAAAGGTATTAGTTAACCTCTCAGGTTTTTTTTTCTGAAAGATAAATTTCTTTCAACTTCATGTGCTGCATCCAAATAACATAAATCAAAGTTTCGCTAATTTGGTAAACTAAAAGAATGTGAATTTAGGTGAATTATAGTTTATGGTTGACGAATTAATTTTAATTATTTAAACAATTTGGCAGAATTTTAATGTATATTAATTTGATTATCAGAATGTATGAAAATTTTCCATGAAATTTTTCATTCAAAGTTATAGCATTTGTAAAAAATATTACTTTTGCCCCCGGAGAGTTGGCAGAGTGGTCGAATGCGGTGGTCTTGAAAACCATTGATCCTTCGCGGGATCCAAGGGTTCGAATCCCTTATTCTCCGCAACCTGCCTGCCGGCAGGCAGGAAGGAAACCCACAACGAAAGTTGTGGGTTTTGTTTTTTAGGGAGAAATCAAACTTGTTTGAATTTCGACATAAAAAACAAAACACAAAAGCCTCGATAGAGGATTGGGTTTCTATGCTTGCCAGGTTCCTCTCTTTGGGATCAACGTAGTTAATCCCTCTCATATGCAGTTTGAATTTAAAAACAAAACACAAAATCATCGATAGAGGATTGAGTTTCTATGCTTGCGAGGTTCCCCCCTTTGGGATCAACGCAGTTAATCCCTCTCATATGCAGTTTGAATTTAAAAACAAAACACAAAATCCTCGATAGAGGATTGGGTTTCTATGCTTGCCAGGTTCCTCTCTTTGGGATCAACGTAGTTAATCCCTCTCATATGCAGTTTGAATTTAAAAAACAAAACACAAAATCCTTGATAGAGGATTGGGTTTCTATGTTTGCCAGATTACCTCATTTGGGATCAACGCAGTTAATCCTTTTTGAAATTAATCCCTTGCTCTCCGCTTATTATAATAGCACATAAATGTAAACTACCGTAAAATGATGATTTTACAGTGATTTTGTTTTTTAGTAAATTCATTAAAGCGATAATAAAGGCAATATCACCGAATAGGAATGCTAATCACTGTATTACAGAATTTTGAGTTGTTCTCTTTTACATAATATTGTTATAGGCCAATTGAAGGCAGGGGGTTTGAAGGGTTGTTGGTGTATAATTCATATTATGTAACTTAGCTTGGTTGTCTAATTTAGTTTCTTTTTTTTTGATGGAATTTAAAGTCCAAGTCTTGCTTGCACACGGGCTTGATCGGAAGACTGAGCTAGATGGGGGTAAGCTGATAAGCTGAATGGGCTATATATTATTATTTAGGATGATGTATTTTTAGGTAAGGTAAGAATAAATGTAGATCCTTTATTAACAATGCTTTTAATACTAATTGAGCCTTTGTTTAGTTCCATTAATTCACTACAAAGTGTTAACCCTAATCCTGTCCCTTTTTCATTCTCGGTTCCAGGGTGTGAGCTATTATTAGATATACTAAATAGTTTCTCTTGTTCTTCGGGTTTAATGCCAATTCCAGTATCTGTTATCTCAATTATGGTGTTACTTGATTGGTTTTTATAGGATATGGTTATTTTACCTTTTCGAGGTGTGAATTTAATGGCGTTTGATAATAGATTACGTATTACTATGCTCATTGTGCTTCTATCAGCGTAAATACTGGAATCTTTTTCTACATTATTAATAAATAATATTTCCTTATTGGCGATCATTATCTTAAGTAATTCTACATTTTCTACAACTATATTATAAAAATTGTTGGTTTGAGTGTTTAATTCAATACTACCCATATGCGATCTCGACCAGTCAAGTAAATTGGTTAATAAATCGTAAGTGTTTTTACTGCTTTCGTTAATAACCTTACAAAACTTAATGTGATCAGCTTTTTTGTATTTGTCGTAATCTGTTGCCATTATTTCAGAATACCCAAGTATTGTGCTAAACGGACTAATGAGATCATGTGCTATTATAGAAAACATTCTATCCTGCGTTTCAACAGTTCTTTTAAGTGATTCGCGACTGTTTTGTAATTCAATTTCCGACTTTTTCCTGTCAGTGATATTATTAAAAATAGCTACAAAAAGATCAGGGTTACCTTTCTGTCCTTTAATTATTGAACTTGCTTGTTCTACTATAATTTCAGTACCATTTTTATTCAGTAATTTCATCTCACCACTCCAATTACCATTTTGTTGTAATTGAGGAAAAATTGTATTAATGATAAAACTTTTACCATTTTTATCAGTAAATTGGAATATGCTAAAATTAATTAATTCTTTAATATTATTATACCCCGTCATTTTAAGTAAACCATTATTTGCATAGATAAGTTTACCCTTCTCATCTGTTATTATCACTGCCTGATCTGTGGTCTCAACTATTTTGGATAACTTAACAATTTCATTGGTCGATCGTTTTTGGACTATGTTTATCCAAAAAAGAAGGATTATTATTCCAATAGCAAGTAATGTTGATATTATTAAAAATAATACCTCATTAGATTTCTTCTTCAGTTTTAATGATTCAATTGACCTTTTTTCTTTTTCTAGTTCATATAGTCTGTTAAGTAGTATTATTTTTTCATCTGTACTCTTTAGAAGTACCGAATCTTTATATTTGGTTTTTAGCTCAAAGTTATGCAAGGCTTCTTTATAGTTACCCTCCAAACTATTTAATGAACTTAATTTGTCATAAGCAACGGCAATAAAAGACATTATTTTTTGATCCTTTGCAATGGCAAGTCCCGAATCTAAATAATGCCTTGCTTTTTTATATTGGTGTAGCTCTGTATAGTTACCTCCAATATTTAGAATTGACGAACAAATAGTTATTTGATGACCCGTCATCTTCCTTATCTCAAGAGCTTCTTTATTATATTCTAAAGCCTTTTTAAAATCTTTTAATAACCATGAAATGTGGGCCTTGAATGTAATTAAAATCGATTGCACAATTTTTGAATTATCTATTTTACAAATTGCTAATGAACTATCAATATATGAATTTGCTACATTGTATTTAGATATATCAATGTAGTAAGCAGCAAGTTGTTTGTATGATTGTTGTATGAGTTTGTTTAATTTAATCTTTTTGGAGATAGTAAGTGCTTTTGTCAGGTAATCGAGTGATGAGTTTAAACGGCTTTCCCTAAGTGCAATTGTTGACTTCAAATGTAAGTTTTGAATTGTAAAAATGGTATCATTGTTATCTGCTAATAAATTCGAGGCGCTATTTGCATAATATAGAGCAGTTGGGATATCATTAATATTAAGATATAAATATCCAATTAAATTTAATACTACAGGCTTTAAGTGTGTTAGTTTGTGATTGTTAATTATTGTCATTGCACTATCAAGTACTCCAAGGGCTGCCGAATAATTGTATTTTGAATTGTAATATCTAGATAGTTCCAAATATGTATTTGCCAACTCTTCATAGTTTGATTCGGAAATACTTAATTTTTTTGCTTCATTAAATAATCGTAGAGATTCATTTTTTTTCCCAACGCTATTTTTAAGCGCAGCAATAAAAATTAATGAACTAATAGCCTGGTTTTGATTGTTAATTTTTAAGGCTTCCTGTAAGGATTTGTTGGCATATTTTAAAGCGCTATCTGAACTTGACCATTTAAAAACTTTTGCAATTTGAAAATAAAGACTTGAAAGACTATCATTGCTAATGCTTTGTGTTTGTATTTTCAGATTATCAATTTCTGATATAGAGGCAAATGAATTATTACTAATTAGTAATGAAATAAATAAGCTTAAAAAGATAAATATATGTAATTTCTTAATATTCATAAAATTATTTAGCGATACTATTTTTTTCAGATAATTATTGGTGATACTATAATAACAACAATTCCATGGAGATAATTGCACAAATATAAATAAAGTATTTGAAATCTATATTAGATGGGTACAAGTTGTTCATGGGGACTGGCTTGGATGAAAGTAATTTCAGCTAGTTGGGGCACGCATTGAAAATGTGCGCTAGAGGAGGGATAAGCAAATTTAATCATCGCATTTCAAGAATGATTCTTACTATCCAGAAAATAAACCATAATATCCCAACTACGAATAGTGTTATTTTAATTGTAGACCTTTTTATACTTAGTTGTATTGTCCTCCCTGTAAAAGATTCAATGAAGAACATTAATGATAGAAAAACAAATCCAAGCAACAAAAATGGGCCAATTATATGAAATGCAAAGGCTTGGGCTAAGTTTAAATTGGTAACTGCATGAAATGATCGGGTTAGACCGCAACTAGGACAACTATATCCTGTTATTTGTTTAAATGAACATTCTGTAATGCTATAGTTGTCAGGATTGTAGAGGTTAGATATAACTATAATTACAAATAATAACGTTGCAATAGAAAATCGAATTATTCTTTGATCAGTTTTTAATTTGGAAATTACCATAAAGAATTATTCAGACACCGTCTCATTTAGTTCTTCCTGTTTAGGGAAGAAAGAAAAACTATCGCTAAATTGTTCAAGAAACTCAACGCTGAATGCTCTGAAAGTATAACTAATTGGCAGAAAAACTACTGAACTAATATATGGAATAATCAATAACAAGAATCCTAAACAGCAGGTGAAGAGGCCAAATAATATAACGCTAATTACAACTAATATCGTGAGAACAAAAATAAATAAGCCATAGATAATAAAATAACCAATATGTTTTGAAAATACAGGCAGAAACTTAAACCAGGCTTTAGATGTAGAAATTTTATCTTTGTACATGATGGGTACCACAAAATCATTTAAAAATAATGAAACAAAAGACATGATGATTATCAATATTAAGAATTGTAGTACTATACCAATTATTGAAAATACCTGAGTTTGAATGGGAGCGTCATTTGTAAAAATACCAAATAATATAATTCCTGAAAATATAAGAGAGGCAGTTATAGCCAAGAAACAAATAATCCCATATATTAATCGCCAGATAAATAGTGAATTGCCCTGAGCTCTATATTCATTCCATGGTTTAACAACTTCGGCTCTGCTGTGAATTACATTATCCAGAAACATAAATTTACCCCTGGAACTCAACCAAGTAAATACAAGTAAGATTGCGATTAAAACAAAGGTGCCAACAATTATTAATGATAATAAGAATGTATGTTCTGCAAGCCATTGCCTGGCGATATCTGGGTAGTTTGCTATTTCATGCCAGTCAAAATCATTATATTTATTGCCAAAATTCCCTCCTCCGCCGGGGCCTCCACCACTCATTAAATCAGCCAAAAAAACTGTGAAGCCAAGTGTAAACCAAGTTTCTATATTAAATGGCTGAAACAGGGCTTTTTTCATACGATTCCATCCCCGTGAAAGGGGTTCGCTATAAGAAATATTCATAGTATTGGATTTTATTTGCTAATTGAAGCGAAGGTAATAAATTTAATTTAACAGGTGTAATAGCCAACTAAAATTTAAGTACTACGTTTGAACTAGAAATTCCAGATGTTAAAAAGGTTAATTACTTGATTATCTTTTTCTTTCTCAATACAACTAAATTAGAATTCTTATGGGAAACTTTAAAACTTATGTAGATTATATCTCAAGTGTAGTTGAGATGATCGGTGTAATAACAATTTTTTTGGGAGCATTATATTCTCTTTTTGTATTTTTTGTGAAACATCAAGTGGTACTAACTTTTTAATTTTCCCTCTATTTATTGTCAGTATGCCAACATCATCCAACTGAATTTTGATTTCGGTTTCTGATATTGTCTGCAAAATACCAGTTATTGTTGTGCCATCTAACACTTCTACTCTGTATGTCAAGAGTAGTGGAATAAAAGTTTTGGATTGTTTGTGAGCAGTTTCTAACTGATCCCAACTAAAACGGCTTTGATCAACTTCTCCCAGAGCATTTAAAAAACTCACTAATACATAATTAATCTTCGGTTATTTTGCATGGAATAATTAAGCCCGCTTTTAACCATATCGTATCCTGTATGTACTTGTTTTCGTCTATTACCTGTGCATGAATCAGAATATTATTAATTAAAATTTCAAATATTAAGCGCTAAATGTACGGAGTTTAATTCGGTAAGCTAAGTAATTATTTGATTTTGTGAAAAGTACGTGGATTTTATTCGCTATTGATAGTTTTTGTAATTTTATAGCAAAATGAATAGCCCCCCTTTCTGATTACTGAAAGTCTTATTGAGTATGATAGGAGAAATGATTTAAAACCAAAGTGATATAAATTGAGGAAATATTGATCATGAAAATGCGATGCAACGAATTGATGCATTAAACTTGTCCATAGTAAATATCTTAAGGACTATTGAAGGAATCTTAAACCGGCTTATGATCAAATGTTGGTTTTATGGTAGATTTCATTGTTTAACAAGGCAAGAATAATGACTATTTATGGTAACTTTCTTTTGTTTGAAACGTAAAAAGTTGTCAATATGAAGGATAGTTTTTAAATGAAAATAAATATTTCATCATTCTGTGATGTTATAATATTTTTAATGTCAATTTTTTTAATTGAAATGTTTGTAAAAAAAGTGATATAAAAACATGCCTTTATTGGTACTTATAAGAAAGGAAAAGTTTGTTCTGCTTGAAAGATAAAGCAAATGTTTGAGAGTTAGAAGATACTTTAAGCTTGGTTTAAATTTTTTTGTAACCTGGATAAATTATGGTAAGAAAATATACTATTGTCAATAATAAATTAAGATTTGTTCTATTAGCAATTATTTTATTTTTTGGTGTTTTACAAGGATATTCACAATGTCCTACGGCTGATGCCGGTGGTGATCAGGAGATGTGTTCAAATGATACACAAATTCTACTAGATGGTACTGCAACTAATTACACAAGTCTTAGTTGGCAAACAACAGGTTCGGGTTCATTTGATGATGACACAGATGAAGATCCAGTGTATTCTCCAAGTGCAGCTGATATTAGTGATGGGAGTGTTATTCTAAGTTTGTATGCTTATACGAATGTTGGTGGTTGTTTTACGGCAAGAAGTTCAATGAGATTAACAATTGAACCTGAACCCACGGTAAATGCCGGAACCGATCAAACAATTTGTGAAACTGACAATGTTAGTCTTAATGCAACTGCAACTAATTATTCTGTGGGGGGATTATTATGGGAAACTTCTGGTGATGGTACTTTTTCTAATTATGCCTCAGTTACATCGATTTATTATCCGGGTGTTACAGATATTTCAGCTGGTATTGTAAATCTTACATTAAATGTTACTGCCAACTCACCTTGTAGTGATATTACTGATGATTTAAGAGTTACTATTAATTCAGAAGCAACTGCTTATGCAGGTATTGATGGAACAGTATGCGAAGATGGTTCATATTCACTAAGTGATGCTAATGCAACAGATCATTCATCTGTAGTTTGGTCAACTTTAGGATCAGGTACTTTTTCAAATGATATTGCCCTTAAACCTACATATACACCTAGCGCAGCAGATGTGCTAAATAGTCCCATAACTCTTACCCTAAAAGCAAATTTTCAGTCACCTTGCAGTGGCTCCATAACTGATGATATGAGCCTAACAATTGAGGGCAATCCTACTGTATATGCTGGTGGTAACGATATTATGTGTGAAAATGAAACCTCATATAGTTTATCATCGGCAACAGCTGCCAATTACTCATCATTGGAGTGGACAAGTACAGGAAACGGGTCATTCTCCGATGATGGTACTCTTAATCCAACCTACAGCCCAAGTGCAGACGATTTTGCCGGTGGTAGCATAATGCTTACTCTTACTGCAAATCCAAACGCACCATGTGGTACAATTGAAAACAGTTCAATGACATTAACATTTGCCTATGAACCAATTGTAGATGCCGGAGCTGATGAAACTATTTGTGAAGGTAGCAACCTGGATATTAATGATGCAACAGCTACAAATCAATCGTCTGTTAGCTGGATAGGTGGTGATGGTAGTTTTACTAGTACAAACTCTTTAATAACAACTTATATTCCCGGCACAACGGATATTAACACAGGATCGGTTATTTTAACATTAAAAGCTACGGCAACCGGAGCTTGTAGTGGCTCTGTAAGTGATACAAGAATACTTACAATTAAAAATAATCCAACGGTAGATGCAGGTTCCGATGAAACTATTTGTAATACAGAAATCCTTACAATATCAACTGCAACAGCCGTTGATTACCTTGATTTATTATGGACTACAAGCGGAACCGGTAATTTTACTAATAGCACCACCTTAATTCCAATATATACTCCAAGCGCTGGAGATATATCTGCCGGATTAGTTACCCTAACACTTACAGCATCTGCGCAAAGTCCATGCTCAAGCTCAGATTCCGACGATATGTTGCTTACAATTTCACCATCACCCATAGCCAATGCAGGTGCCGATGATGATTATTGTACAGCTGATGCAAATTATCAACTGAGCGGAAGTGCAACTAACAACTCTCCTGTAGTAAGTTGGGCAACAACAGGCGATGGAGCATTTGTAGGTGGAACAACATTAATACCGACTTATACTCCGGGTGCAACAGATATCTCAAATGGATCAGTAATACTTACATTATCTGTTAATGGTATTGGTGCATGTTTATCAGAAACTGATGATGACGAGATGTTATTAACAATTATTGATGAACCAACAGTGAATGCAGGAATTGATGGAGCAGTATGCGAAAGCTCAACATATACGCTCGCCGGTGATGCAACTGATTATTCATTATTAGAATGGACTACTTCGGGTGATGGTATATTTTTTGCCGGAGGAACTCTTACTGCAATATATACACCCGGTGCAAGTGACATTGCAACCGGACTAGTTACACTTACCCTTTCTGCAACCGGAAATTCACCCTGTACAAATATTGTTACGGATGATATGGAACTAACCATTGATGGTGATCCAACAGCAAATGCAGGTGCAAATAGTGAAATTTGTGAAACAGATACTTATACAACTGCAGGTGCAGTTACAAACTCTACATCATATGAATGGACTACTAGTGGCACAGGAACCTTTGCCAATGCAACCAACTTAATAACAACATATACACCAAGTGCTGGTGATATTACTATCGGAAGTGTTAGCTTAACATTAACAGCTGATCCTGATGGTTCATGCACAGTTCAAGCTACATCAACAATAATAATTACAATTATTGCCGAACCAACTGCTTATGCAGGTCCGGATGCTACAATTTGCGAAGGTGCATATCAAGTTGGGGCTTCTGCAACTGACTTTTTATCTATTTCATGGTCTACATCAGGAGATGGAAATTTCGCTGACAATACTGCTGAAAACCCTGTTTATACTCCGGGGCCCACAGATATTGGTGGTATTGTTGTGCTAACAATGTCGGTTTTGCCAAATTCACCATGTGCTACTACAGCAACTGATAATGTTGTTCTTACAGTTGTTGAAGCTGCAACGGTTTATGCTGGCCCAAATGCTGAAATTTGTGAAACTACTACTACTTATACTTTAAGTGGAGCAACAGGAAGTGCCCCTGCTCATTTATGGACATCATCCGGATCTGGAATTTTTGTCGACAATACTCAGGTAAATGCAACATATCAGCCAAGTGCTGCTGATATTGTAAATGGTGGAGTAACACTAACCTTAACAGGAATAAATCCTCCGTGTGCAAATGAAACTTCTTCTATGCTTCTCACAATACACGAAGAACCAACCGTTGATGCCGGAAACAATGTAACAATATGTGATAATACTACATATTCATTAATAACTGCTTCTGCAGATAACGTTGATGTTATTACATGGACCAGTAGTGGTACAGGAATTTTTGATGATGCCGCTTTGGAGAATCCTACTTATACTCCAAGTGCAGCAGATTATGCACTTGCATCGGTAAATCTGACAATAAGTGCTACTGCTATAAGCCCTTGTGGAGGATCGGTAAATGATTTTATGACACTTAGTTTTGAAAATGAACCTACTGCTGATGCAGGAAGTGGTGGTACAATATGTGAGGATGGTTCTTTTTCTGTAACAGACGCTGTACCAACAAATTATTCTTCACTAAGTTGGTCTGGCGGTGATGGTACATTTGTGGGTGGTAGCACTTTAACACCAACCTATACTCCCGGACCAACTGATATTATCTGGGGATCAGTTACTTTAACATTAACTGCTAATCCGAATACACCCTGTAATTCTTCTGTTACTGATAATACAACAGTTATTATACAAGCAAGACCAACTGTTGATGCCGGTAATGATGAATCTATTTGTCAGGGATCTACTGTTACCCTGTCAACAGCCTCAGCAAGTGATTATTCCTCACTTTTATGGACATCAACAGGTACAGGAACTTTTGACGATGCAACAATTGATACTCCAGTTTATACACCAACTGCTGCTGATATTTCTGCAGGTACAATAACACTTATTCTTACTGCAACAAGTACATCTCCGTGTAGCGGAACTGAAGATGATGCTATGGTACTCACTATACTGCAAGACCCTGTTGCATACGCAGGAACTGATGCTACAATTTGTGAAGATGGTACTTATTTTATTTTTAATGCAACAGCAACAAACTATTCAACTATCGTATGGACAACTTCCGGAAATGGTACTTTTGATAATGCAACGCTTATTCATCCAATTTATACGCCTGGCACTGATGATATTGCAGCTGGTACAGTTACATTAGAATTATATGCTACCGGAACAAATCCTTGTATGGGATTCGATAGCGATCAAATAACAATTGATATTGATCCTTTGCCAACTGTAGAAGCAGGAACTAGTAGCTCAATTTGTAGTGGAGATAATTTTCCAACAACAACAGCTTCTATAATTGATTATTCTACATCGCTTTGGACAACTTCAGGAACAGGTAGTTTTGCTAATAGTGCGCTTGTCACTACAACTTATACTCCAAGTGCAGCTGATATAACAGCAGGTACCGTAACTTTAACTCTTACAGCAACAGGATCAGGAACCTGCACAAGTACTGTAAGCGATGATGTTATTGTTACAATTATTGCGCCTCCTACAGCAGATGCGGGTCCTGACCTTGATGTTTGTGAGGATGGTATAACAATTTCTACTGCCACCGCCGCTGATTATAATACTCTTTTATGGACATCCTCGGGTTCTTCAGGAACCTTAACAAATGCAAACACACTATTCCCTACTTATACACCAAGTGCGGTTGATATTGCCAGTGGTTCAGTAACTCTTACACTTACTGCATCTGCAAATACCCCTTGTTCAACTGATGCTACCGCTGATGTTATTGTTACAATTAGCGCTAATCCTATTGTATTTGCAGGCGTAGATGCATCAATATGCGAAACAGCTGGTTATACAGTAAGCACGGCTACTGAAACCGGTTCATCATCAATACTTTGGTCAACAAGTGGTGATGGTACATTTTTAAATAATGGAACCATTACACCTACTTACAATCCGGGTGTAACCGATATTAGTAATGGATCGGCAACTATTACATTAACAGCCCAACCAATACTACCATGTTCAAATACTGATAGTGACGAGTTTGTACTTACTATTCAGCCACTTGCAACTGTGGAAGCAGGTACAAATACTGCTATTTGTTCAGGGAGTACGCATACTACTGTTGATGCCACTGCATTAGATTATGTTAGTTTGTTATGGACTACTGCCGGAACAGGTACATTTAATAATGATGCTGATATTAATACAATATACACACCAAGTGCTGCAGATATTGCGAACGGGTCTGTTGTTCTTACTTTATCAGCAGAAAATTATGGTCCTTGTACTGGTTCTGAAACGGATGTTGTTACAATTACAATTCAAGATGAGCCTACAGCAGATGCAGGGAGTGATGCATCAGTTTGTGGTGCTGAAGCATATACAGTTTTTGATGCCACAGCAACAAATGATAACGGTATTTTGTGGACAACAATTGGTAATGGTACCTTTACTAATGAAACAACTCTTACTCCAACATATATTCCGGGATCAGCTGATATTTCATCAGGAAGTGCAGTTTTAACTATGACTGTTACCGCAATGAGTCCTTGTACAGGTACTGCTACCAGCCAGATGACAATAACCGTAAATCCTATACCTACAATATTTGCAGGTAGTGATGGTAGTGTTTGTGAAGGAGAGACTTTTACTGTTTCCGATGCTTCTGGTTCTGATTATACATCTATTACATGGACAACACACGGGTCGGGTTCATTTACAAATGCAAATACCTTAACTCCAACTTATACTCCTGATGCCGGAGATGTTGCTTTGGGATATGCTATTCTTACTTTAACAGGAATACCAATTGCACCATGTACAGGCGATGTAACCGATAATATGACATTAGCTGTAACTGCAATGCCTTTAGTTAATGCTGGCAGTGATGAAACTATTTGTGAAACAGAAACTGTTAATATTACAACTGCAACGGCATCTGATTATTTGTCATTATCCTGGACATCATCAGGAACTGGTGTTTTTAGTGATGCCGCCGCATTAAACCCAACTTATAATCCAAGTGCAGCAGATATTGCTGCCGGAGGTGTAACCTTAACTTTAACAGCTGTTAGCAATAGCCCTTGTAGTACAAGTCCATCCGATGATATGCTTGTAACAATTGCAGAGTCAGCTATAGCCTATGCCGGTGCTGATGCTGATGTTTGCGAAGGAACATCATACACAGTTAATGATGCAACAGCTTCAAATTATACAAGTGTTGCATGGATTCATACCGGATCAGGTACGATAACAGGAGCAGGTACTCTTACTCCATCATATATTCCATCAGCTGCTGATGCAACTACAGGTAGTGTTACTCTAACACTCTCAGCCTCAGGTAGTGCTTTGTGCCCAGATAGTACGGATCAGCTCGTTCTAACGATTTTTTCTGATCCCGTTGTAGATGCAGGCTCAGATGCTACTGTTTGTGATGATGCTAATTATCAGATAGTTGGTGTAACAGTAACAAATGGTAATACTTTATCATGGACGACTAATGGAACCGGAGTCTTCTCAAATCCAAATATTCTATTACCCGAATATATTGCTAGTGCAGCAGATATAGTTGCCGGATCGGTTGAATTAACTTTAACTGCAACAGCTAATTCACCTTGTACTACTTCTGATAATGATTTTTTCACATTAACTTTTGAGGAAGCTGCAACTGCTGATGCCGGAGCTGATGAAACTATTTGTACGGGAGCTACTCTTAGTATTACTTCAACAGCAACAAATTATGCCTCACTTTTATGGAGCACATCAGGAACCGGAACTTTTACAAGTGGTACAACATTAAATCCTATTTATACACCTAGTGCTGCTGATATTCTGGCAGGCACAGTTACATTAACCCTTGATGTAACGGGAGTTGCACCTTGCGGAGATGGAGCTGATGATATGATACTTACAATTCAGGCTGAACCCGAAGCTTATGCAGGTACAAATGCTACTATTTGTGAAGATCAAACTTATACCGTTTCAACAGCTACAGCCACTGGTTATAATGCCTTAATCTGGACAACTACCGGAGCAGGTGTTATAACAAATGGGAATTCATTAACCCCGACTTACACACCTGCTGCGGCAGATATTACAATTGGTCAAATAACATTATCACTTGAAGCTTCGGCAATAGCACCTTGTGTTAGTAGTGATTTTTCTTCAATGACATTATTTTTTGAAAATCAACCTACAGTTAATGCCGGGGCTGATGCAAATATTTGCGAAGGAAATAACTATAGTAATACCGATGCCTCAGTTACTGATTATGCCACTTTACTCTGGAGTACTTCCGGTACCGGTACGTTTAGCGATGCAACTTCATTAAACACGACATACACACCAAGTACAGCTGATTTTATTGTTGGCTCTATCACATTACAATTAACTGCTGGCTCTAACTCACCATGTTCAGGTAGTGTTACCGATGATGTGGTACTCACACTAGTTCCAAATCCAGTTGTTAATGCCGGTGATGATGGAACAACCTGCGAAACAGCAATATATACAGTATCTAGTGCCTCTGCTTCTCTTTATAATAATATTTGGTGGTCAACAAGTGGTACAGGTACATTCACCAGTGGCACTTCACTTACTCCTTCATACACACCGAGTGCTGTAGATGTAGTAGCTGGGTTTGTTACCTTAACATTAAATGCCGAAGGCAATGCACCTTGTTCAGCACAAGTTAGTGACCCGATGACGTTGGTTATTATTGCTGAGCCTGTTGCTGATGCTGGTTCCGATGCTGCATTATGTACCGGAGAATCTTATACAGTTTTTGATGCTAATGCTATTGGTTATACAACTATTGTTTGGACTTCTTCTGGTTCTGGAACAATTCTTAACTCTACATCATTTACACCCAATTATACACCAAGTGCCGCTGATTTTGCAAGCGGATCAGTTGATCTTACTTTAACTGCAACTAATGTGCCTTGTTCATCAACAAATGCTGATGTAATGACTATTACTTTAAGCAACGATCCTATAGTTGATGCTGGTAGCGATGATGGAATTTGTGAGGGTGAAACATACACTTTAGCTAATGCTACAGCTTCTGATTATGCCTTAATAACATGGTTAACCGATGGCGATGGCATGTTCAATAATACTGGAACTTTAAACCCGGTTTATACTCCGGGAGCAGATGATATTACTGATGGAACAGTTATATTAACCCTAAGTGCTGATGCCAATGCACCTTGTACAGGTACGGTTACTGATTATATGACACTTACAATTAGTCCGCTGCCTATAGCATATGCCGGACCAGATGTTGATGTTTGTGAAGGTTCATATACTTTATCCAATGCAACTGCGCTTAATTATACTTCCATAAACTGGACATCGTCAGGTACAGGAACATTAACAAATGAAACTACGCTTAATCCTACTTACGCACCAAGCAGTAGTGATATTACTAATGGTAGTGTTGATCTTACTATAACAATCACCGGATCAGGAAATTGTTCCGGTACGGATAGTGATGTAATAACAATTAACCTACATGAAATACCAGAAGTTTTTGCCGGTAATGATGGCACTGTCTGTGAAAATGGATCTTTTGATATAACTTCATCCACAGCAAGTCAATATTCAACTGTTCAATGGACAACTGCTGGAGATGGTACTTTTTCACAGGAAAATTCAATATTAACTGTTTATACACCTGGATCAGGTGATCTTTCTGCAGGTTCAGTTACTCTTACTTTAACAGCTGCTGCAATAGCACCATGTTCAAACTCTGTTTCTGATGATGTTGATTTAAATATAGATGTTCTTCCAACAGTTTATGCAGGTTCGGATGAGAACTTGTGTGAAGGACCGTTTACTGTTTCTGACGCAAGTGCATCGAATTATGCTTCATTCATATGGTCTACTAGTGGTACCGGAGTTCTTGCTGATGCAAGTACACTAACCCCAACATATACACCTAGTGCAGCTGATATAATTAATGGAGTTACTCTTACTTTAACGGCAACTTCAGGTGGAGCGTGCAGCGGTCAGGATGTTCAGGATGCAAAGGTTATTACTTTCTCTGAGGCCGTAACCGTTGATGCTGGTGCTGATGCAGAAATCTGTGAAGGCGATAGTTATACAATTAGTGACGCAACAGGAAGTAACTATAGTTCTGTTAGTTGGTCAACTAGTGGGAGTGGAGTATTTGCTGATGAAAATATTATTGTTCCAACTTATATTCCTAGTGTTGATGATATTGCTTCAGGTACTGTAATCCTTACAGTCAATGCAGTCGGACAAGCTCCATGCGGTGGAACTGTAATCAGTGACATGGTATTAACCATTCAAGCTGCTCCATCAGCAAATGCAGGTGTTGATGCTAATATCGATGCTGGAGATACTTATACAGTTGTTGATGCTGTTGCAGCTAATTATAATTCAGTATTTTGGGAAACTACAGGTACTGGTACGTTTGTAAATGATAATACACTAGTTCCAACTTATACGCCTTCCGCAGCTGATATTACAGCTGGGCAGGTTACATTAACTTTACATGCTACAAGTGTTTCCCCATGTTTAGTTGAGGTTACAGACGAACTTATTCTTACCATTGGTGGTCTGCCAACGGTAAATGCCGGACCTGATGAAGAAATATGTGAGAATGGACTATTTACAGTTACAGGTTCTTCTGCTACTGATTATTCAGCAATTCTATGGACCAGTAGCGGAACGGGATTATTAACAAATGAAACAACACTTTATCCAACATACGATCCTAGTGCTAACGATATTATAGTTGGCTCAGTTATATTAACAGCTACTGTTACTGCATTACCTCCATCAACGGCAACAGCAACAAATCAAATGGAACTTAGTTTCCATAATTTACCCGAAGTAAACGCAGGCGGCGATGCTTCTATATGCGATGTTGAAGACTATCATATTATTCTCTCAACAGCAAGTGGTTATTCTGATATTTATTGGACTACTTCAGGTACAGGATTATTTTCAGATGTCGGTGAAATTAATACTATATATTCCGCAAGTGATGTTGATATTGCAAATGGGTCAGTTATCCTTACTCTTCATGCAGAATCTCAAACGCCATGTACAGGTGAAGTTACAAGTGATGCCATATTGACTTTTCTACCATCCGTAACTGTATATGCAGGTGTGGATGCAACTATTTGTGCCGGAGGATCAGTAACAATAAATACTGCAACCGCGTCTGATTATGCTTCATTACAATGGACATATGATGGTACCGGAACTATTATTGATAACAATACTTTATTTCCAACTTATTATCCAAGTGCTGCAGATGAAATTGCAGGAAGTGTTACATTAACCCTTACAGGTATTGGTAATGCTCCTTGTGATACTCCTGAAAGTGATGATATGATACTATCTATATCTGCATCACCAACTATTTCTGCCGGACCTGATACTTCTGTTTGTATTGGTAATGATCTATATCTGGCAAGTGCTACAGCTAATAATTATAGCACCTTAGCATGGAGTACTTTGGGTGATGGTACTTTTAGTAATAATTTTGTACTTAATCCAACATATATGTTCGGCACTGCTGATATTGCAGTTGGCTCTGTTACCCTAACTCTAACTGTTGTTGGAAATGCTGTTTGTCCGGGTGTTTATGTTGATGATATAAACGTAACTATTAATGAATTACCAACTGTTGAAGCAGGTGATAATGAAACAATTTGTCAGGGAGATATTATTACAATAACCACTGCCAGCGCAACTAATTATTCTACGTTGTTATGGACATCTGATGGTACAGGTACGTTTGTAAATGGAGACACAGATTCACCAACATACATCCCAAGTACAGAAGATATTATAGATGGTACAATTATTTTAACAGAAACGGCTACCGCTGTCGCTCCATGTACTGATGTCGTTTCAGATCAAATGATACTTACAATTGGAGGAGGAGCAACGGTTTATGCTGGTGCTGATGCCAGTATTTGTGAAGGGATGTTCTACACTATTATAGATGCATATGCATTGGATTATACATCTTTTTCATGGACACATAGTGGTCAGGGAACTTTAGTTAATACAAATACTTTTGTGCCAACTTACAATCCTGACCCCGATGATTATGTTACAGGATCTGTTGTTATTACATTAACGGCAACAGGAGGCATAGCTTGTCCTTCTGCTGTTCAGGATTTTATGATTCTTTCGTTAAATAATAACCCAACAGCAGATGCCGGTACTGATGCTTCGATTTGTGAAGGGAATACTTATACATTATTCGGTTCTGCAACAAGTCAGCAATCTGTTCTTTGGAGTACCTCAGGTGATGGTACTTTTGATGACGCCACCTCATTGATGGCAACTTATACTCCGGGAGTACTTGATATTGGTAATGGATCTGTTGATCTTTCACTTATTGCATATGCCATAGCTCCATGTAGTACAGATGCAACGGACGCAATGATATTAACAATTCAGGAGTCGCCAACTGCCGATGCTGGTGTTGATGCAACAGTTTGTGAGAATACTTATACTTTGTCAGGATCTGCTAATAATGAACAATCTATTCTTTGGACTACTTCGGGTGATGGTACTTTTGATGATGCTACTTTGTTAACTGCAACATATACTCCGGGAACAAATGATATTACTGTTGGTACTGTTGATTTGTTGCTAACAGCATATGCTATTGCACCTTGTTCGGCAGATGTCTCAGATGACATGACTCTGACAATTCAGCAAGCACCAACTGCTGATGCCGGAGTTGATGATGTGATATGTGAAAATAATACTTATTTATTATCGGGTTCAGCTACAGATGAACTTTCAATTCTATGGATATCCTCAGGTGATGGTACATTTGATGATGCTTCAATATTTGCAGCTACATACTCACCTGGTACTCTTGATATTAGCAATGGCACTGTTGATCTTTCTCTAACAGCTTATGGTGTACCACCTTGCGAAGCTACGGATATAATGACTTTGACCATTCAGGGATTACCTACTGCAGATGCCGGTTCCGACACTACGATCTGTTATAATTTGTATACTTTATCGGGTAATGCAACTAATGAGCAATCAGTACTTTGGAGTACATCCGGTGATGGTACTTTTGATGATGTTACTTTATTATCAGCCACTTACACACCTGGTGCTAATGATATTATTGCCGGTACTGCTGATCTAACGTTTACCTCACTTGCTATTACTCCGTGTGTAGCCAGTGCTGCTGATATAATGACCTTAACAATCAATGCATTACTTTCTGCTGATGCCGGTGCAGATGATGTAATAGAAGAGGGTAGTAGTTATACTTTATCAGGTTCAGCTTTTAATGAAACAAATGTTCTATGGACAACCTCTGGTGACGGAGTTTTTGATGATGCCACTTTGTTATCAGCTACTTACACACCTGGAACAACTGATATTACTAATGGAACGGTGATCCTAACTTTAACTGCTTATGCTTCACCTTGCCAGGTATCAGATGATATGACATTGACAATTCAGCAGTTCCCAACTGCTGATGCTGGGGCTGATGCATTAATTTGTGCAGATAGTGATTATACTTTATCAGGAGCTGCTACTAACCAGCTATCTGTTTTATGGACGACCGCAGGAGATGGTTCATTTGATGATCCTACATTATTGTCTGCTACATACAACCCTGGAACAATTGATATAACTAACGGAATAGTTACACTTACACTTACTGCCTTCGCCATACCACCAGGAACTACTAATGCCAGTGATGATATGACTATAACATTTCAGGCATTACCCATAGCTGATGCTGGTGCTGACAATGTGATTTGTGAGAATAATACATATACTTTGTCAGGTTCTGCAACTAATCAACAATCAGTTATTTGGAGTACCTCAGGTGATGGTACATATGATGATGCTACATTGTTGGCTGCAACTTACACTCCCGGAGCATTTGATATCAATAATGGAATTGTTGACTTAACTCTTTCATCTATAGCAATATCTCCTTGCGGAACTGATGCAACAGATGTTATGACTTTGACTATTAATGTGTTACCAACAGCAGATGCCGGTACTGATGCAACTACTTGTGAAGATGCTCCATACCTATTGTCAGGCTTAGCAACAAATCAACAATCAGTACTCTGGACTACTTCCGGTGACGGTACATTTGACAATGCTACTTTATTAACCGCCAGTTATACACCAGGAGCAACTGATATTGTTAATGGAACAGTCGATTTAACTTTAACGGCAATTGCAATGCCTCCATGTGTAACTGATGCTTCAGATGCCATGACTCTGACAATTCAGGTATTACCAACTGCAGATGCAGGAAATGATGGAATAACTTGTGAAGATACACCATACTTATTATCAGGTATAGCAACAAATCAACAATCAGTACTTTGGTCAACCTCCGGTGATGGTACATTTGATGATGCTACTTTGTTAGCAGCAACATACACTCCGGGAGCAAATGATATTATTAACGGGACTGTTGATTTATCTTTTACAGCAATTGCAATACTTCCTTGCGGAGCTAGTGCAGTTGATATAATGACTTTAACAATTCAAGGATTACCAACTGCTGATGCAGGTGTTGATGATGTAATTTGTGAAGATGGTACTTACATATTATCAGGCTCGGCAACAGGTCAAAATTCTATTCTTTGGGCAACTTCCGGTGACGGTACTTTTAATGATCCTACAGATTTAGCTGCTATTTACACACCAGGAGCAAATGATATTAGCAACGGAACAGTTAATCTCACTCTTACAGCTTATGCTTCACCTTGTGAAATATCTGATGTAATGATATTAACAATTCAGGGTTTGTCAACTGCTAATGCCGGTGCTGATGATGCTATTTGTGAGAATAATACTTACACGTTATCAGGTACAGCTACAAATCAACAATCTATTTTGTGGACCACTTCCGGTGATGGTACATTTGATGATGCAAATTTGTTAGCTGCTACATATATACCAGGTGTAGTTGATATTAGTAGTGAAACAGTTAATCTAACAATTACTTCTTCTGCTATTTTGCCTTGCGGTACAGATGCAACTGATGTAATGACTTTAACTATTCAAACAATACCAACTGCAAATGCAGGTCCTGATGCTTCTATTTGTGAAATTGAAAATTATGTAACATCCACGGCAAGTGTAACAAATGCAACCTCAGTATTATGGGAAGTTGTATCCGGGACTGGATCATTTTATAATCCGGCTTCTTTATTAACGACATACTACCCGAGTGCCGACGATATTCTTATTGGATCAGTTACGTTAAGACTTACTGCATCTGGTGATATACTTTGTGCTACTCATTCTGATGAAATATTAATTACAATTATCAGAGAACCTGAAGTATTTGCCGGTAACCCTGTTGATGTTTGTTTAGGATCAACATATCAGGTTGATGATGCGTATGAGAATTATACAAGTAATTTTATTTGGACAACTAATGGACACGGAACTTTATCGAATATAAGTCTAATTAATCCAACCTATACTCCTGATGCTGACGATATAGCACTAAATGGAGGAATTGTTAATTTAATTTTAACAGGTAGTGCCATAGCTCCATGTTCTGGTAATGCTGTCTCTGTTAAGACTTTAACTATTTTAACAGATCCTATTGTTTTTGCTGGTAATGATGATACAATATGCTCAGGACAAGATTATACTATTCCTAATGCAAGTGCTGATTATTATGAAATATTGACCTGGAGTTCATCTTCCGGTGGAATATTCTTAAATAATGGAACTTTAACACCTACTTATCAGGTAAACTCCACTGATATTGCGCTTGGCGAGGTTGACATAACATTGTCAGCAAGTCCAATTGCACCTTGTGGAACAACAGTACAACACACATTTACCTTGTATATCTTAGACGGCCCTGTTGTTGATGCAGGTTTGCCGGTTACAATTTGTGAGACTGATAATTATACAAATACTGATGCAGTTGTAACAGGAGCAATAAGTTTGTTATGGTCAACAGCAGGAACAGGTACTTTTACAGATGCTACTGTCCTTAATACAACTTATCTTCCAGGTTCAAGTGATATTATTGCTGGCGTTGTTACATTAACATTAACAGCAGATGGTATCCCACCATGTGGTTCGTCAAGTGATGATGTTACAATTACTATTAATAGCAATCCAATTGTGGATGCAGGATCTATGACTGATATATGTGAAAATCCAACATTAATAACAGGTGCTTCAGCAAGCAATTATTCAGTATTAACATGGTCAACAAGCGGAACAGGTAATTTTGTAAATGGTGATCTGATTGAACCAACGTATTATCCAAGTGCTGCTGATATAATAGCAGGGAGTGTAACTCTAACTCTTACTGCTGATCCTTTGGCTCCTTGTTTGGTTTCTGCAAATAGTTCCATCCTCGTTAATATATTACCTGAACCAACAGTTGATGCTGGTCCTGACGATGAAATTTGTGGTATTACAGCTTATACTTTATCTGGGGCATCCCAAACAAATGCTATTTCCATACTATGGACGAGTAGCGGTACTGGGATTTTCGCAGATGCAACAACAATAAATCCTATTTATACCCCTAGCGCAGATGATGTTATACTAGGAGCAGTAACTCTTACTGTTGAAGCTTCAAGCGCAGCATGTGGAACTGTAACCGATTTCATGATCTTGGTTATTAATTCAATACCGGTGGTAGATGCAGGTCAGGATTCATCTGTTTGTGTTAGCGGTACTTATACTGCCAACGGAACAATAATTGGTAATTATTCGCTTATTGAATGGACTCACAATGGCGCAGGTAACTTAACATTTGTAAATTCATTAACCCCAATTTATGCACCTGATGCAAGTGAAATTGGTAATACAGTACTTTTAACAATGACAGTAACTGCATCATTACCATGTACCGGAACAGTTAGTGATGCTTTATCATTAATTGTAGTAGATGAACCTACAGCTGGTGCCGGAAATGATACAACAATTTGTGAAACTGATTCATACACAGTTGTTGGTGCAACGGCAAGTAATTATTCTAATATTTTCTGGACCACATCCGGCGACGGAAGTTTTAGTGCCGGAGGCTTAGACCCAACATATTTTCCAGGTCTCAATGATATTGTAGCTGGTTTTGTTGATCTTACAATTCATGTGCAGAATCCGCCTTGTTCGGATGCCACAGATCAAATGAGGTTATATATTATTAATCAACCAACTGTTGATGCTGGTTTAGATGCCTCGATCTGCGAAATTGAGTCTTATCTTTTATCAGGTTCAGCAATTGATTATCTTTCAGTTCTTTGGACTACCTCGGGTGATGGTACTTTTATTAATGCTACATCACTAACGGCTAATTATACACCAGGGCCAGCAGATATAATCAATGGAACTGTTGATCTATCACTTACAGCAATTGCATTAGCACCTTGTGTTAATAGTATTTCTGATTTTATGACATTAACAATACAGGGATTACCAACTGCCAATGCTGGCGCAGATGATGTAATTTGTGAGGATGATACTTATACATTGATTGGTTCTGCTACCAATGCACTGTCAGTTTTATGGACTACAACAGGAGATGGAACCTTTAATACTCCTGCATCACTAATTGCTACTTACACTCCCGGAGTAAATGATATCATAAATGGATTTGTTGACCTTACTTTAACTACATATCCGATAGCTCCTTGTGGTACCAGTGCTAGTGATGAAATGAGGTTAACAATACAAGAGTTACCGTTTGCTGATGCTGGTGCAGATGATGCCATATGTGAAAATAATACTTATACTTTATCCGGCGATGTGCTTAATGAACAATCATCTTTGTGGACAACCTCAGGTGATGGTACTTTTGATGATCCAACAATATTAGTTTCTACTTATACTCCTGGAATAGGTGATATATTAAATGGAAGTGTTGATCTATCATTAACAGCATATGCTATTGCACCTTGTGGTACAGATGCAATAGATGATATGACTTTAACTATTCAGGGATTACCAGTTGCTGATGCTGGCGCTGATGCATCTATTTGCGAGTTTAGTATCTATACTTTATCAGGATCTGCTATTAATGCACAATCTATCCTTTGGACAACTTCTGGGGATGGTACTTTTGATGATCCTACTTCATATACAGCAACTTATACACATGGTGTTGTTGATGCAACCCTAGGGTTTGCTACATTAACTTTGACTGCCGCATCAATTATTCCATGCAGTAGTGATGTAAGTGATGATATGACGCTTTTAATAACACCTGGTCCCATACCCAACTTCACCTACAGCATCATAGTATGCGACTCCCTCCAATTCACCGATTTAACAACAAGCCCTCCCGGCTACACGATAGTCACCTGGAACTGGGATTTCGGCGATGGCACAACCTCCGACCTACAAAACCCCACTCACCAATACCCACATACTACAACCCCCGGCGGCGAGATCTATAATGTAGAGCTAACCGTACTGGCTGATTCCAATGGATTTACTTGCAGTGGCACCATAGTATTACCGGTCACCGTACCCGAGCTACCCGACATATTCTACACCTTTACGCCCGATCCAACCTGTATAGGTGACACGACCCATTTTTATGGAGAATCCGGTTATCCGATAGACATATGGCACTGGGACTTTGGCGATGGCGACTTTTCCACCAACCAGGACGCCGATCACCTATATACAAGCATAGGAGATTACGATGTAGTGCTAGACATAATCGACAATAATGGCTGCGCCAACACCCTGAGCAACGTAGTAACAGTAAGCCCGATCCCCGAGGTAAGCTTTACGATGAGTGATAGCTTAACCTGTCAAGGCAGCACCATAAGCTTTACGGCCACAGGCACAAATATAGATACCTGGAGCTGGGACTTTGGCGATGGCTCATTTAGCAACCAGCAGAACCCCATCCATTATTATACCTCCGGAGGCACCTACACTGTAATTCTGACAGTAGAAGAAATATCAGGTTGCAGCAATAACACAAGCAAGCAAGTGATAATATTACCAGGCCCCACAGCCGATTATAGCTATGCAAATCTGGACTGTAGCACAGTAGTATTCACCGATCTATCCACATCCCCACCAGGCTATAACCTTGTAGAATGGTATTGGGACTTTGACGATGGATTTACAAGCAATCTACAGCACCCATCCCATATTTTCACAACAGGAATAGGTGTCTATGATGTAATGCTGATAGTAACAGCCGATTCAAGCGGATATAGCTGCAGCGACACCATAATACAAACAGTACTAACCCCGGGACTACCCACAGTATTTTTCACATGGAATCCCGAGCCCACGCTGCTGGGAGATCCAACAAACTTTTTCGGCACCTCCGGCAATACAATAACAGATTGGTACTGGGACTTTGGCGATGGCAACACCGAGAGTATTCAATCCCCAACCCACACCTATGCCACCATAGGCACCTTTGAAGTATCGCTAACAATCACCGATATCGATGGCTGCATGAACAGTATACTACACCAGGTAAATGTAACCAATGTACCTGTCTTAGACTTTAGCTGGATCCATGGTTGTGAAGGCGAAGCAGTACAATTCACCGTACTCGATCCCCCCACAGATATACCCTCAGTAGTAAGCTGGAGCTGGAGTTTTGGCGATGGAGGAACTTCCACAACGATGGACCCATTACATGTATATGACGTAGCTGACACCTACCAGGTAAGCCTAACGATATTAGATACCATGGGAGCCACCAATACACTAACAAAAAGCATAACCATAAACCCATTACCACTGGCAATCTTCAGCATGGAGTCACCTACCTGCTCAGGTAACCCGGTACAGTTTCATGATTATTCAGATCCCATAACAGGATATATAACCGAGTGGTACTGGGACTTTGGCGATGGAAGTGATACAACGATACTTTTCCCTGATAATCCCGATGTAAACCATACCTATACCAATACAGGAACCTACCAGGTAATGTTGACAATCACCAATTCCGATAGTTGCAGTAATAGCGCAACAAATCCGGTAACAACAATACCAGGCCCCATAGCTATGTTTACCCATAGCAGTAGTTGCTCCAGCGGACCCGTAAGCTTCACCGACACGTCAGAAAAAAATGGTGGTGGCACAATAGTCAGTTGGCAGTGGAACTTTGATGATCCGGCCTCCGGCCCCGATAACACCTCCACGTTACAGAATCCCATACATATATTCAGTACCGAGGGAGACTATGAAGTAGAACTTATCATCACCAATGTAAATGGTTGTATAGATACAACCCAATCAACAGTAACCATATCAGGTCAACCAACAGTAGACTTTCTATATTCAGAAGCCTGTTTAGGCTCCCAGACCCAGTTTGAGGTAGACACCACCGTTACCAATATTGCAGAAATACAGAGTTATACCTGGGCCTTTGGCGATGGCAATACATCCGTACTGCCCAACCCATCACATATATATGCAGCCACAGGCGACTATGAAGTAACACTTACCATAGTAACGATAGATGGCTGTGTAGCAAGCGTAAGCCATACAGTACAAATTAATCCCTTGCCCAATGCAAACTTCGACTATAGCCCTTCAGCCTGTTTGAATGACACAGTTTACTTTACCGATCTATCCAGTTCCCCCAATGGAATAATATCCATATGGCACTGGGACTTTGGCGATGGCATCGACATCACCATCACAGCCCCCGATAACCCCGATGTATCACACATATATACCAATGGCGGAATATATGCCGTTACCCTGACGGTAACCGATAGTGATAGCTGCGAGAATATGATAGAAAAGCAAGTAGAAGTAGTACCATCGCCCATAGCCGATTATTCCTACGAAGAAACATGCTATAATGAGCCAGTATACTTCACCGATTTAAGCAGCACCAACCAGGGGCCGGACATATACAGTTGGGAATGGTTCTTTGGCGATCCCTTATCAGGAATAGAAAATTATTCCACATTGCAGAACCCTACCCATATATTTACTAATCCTAACCCAGAAGAACCATATATAGTTACGTTGATAGTATTAAGTACCCATGGATGTAGTGATACCACATGGCAAGAAATCACAGTAGACTCACTACCCTATGTAGACTTTAGCATATTAGATGACAGTATCTGCTTAGGCGAGAATGCAGAGTTTACAGGGATAGGCACAAATATCTCCACATGGTTCTGGGAATTTGGAGATGGAGGCTATTCCATAGAACAAAGTCCAAGCTACATGTATGGCACCCCGGGAACCTATATAGTAACCCTAACAGTAACAGAAATAGGTATCGATCAATGTCAAAATGTATCAATAGACACTATCCATGTTAATGATGCCCCCACAGCAAACTTCGATTACGAGAACATATGCCTTGGCGACAGCACGTATTTTACAGACTTGTCCTATAGCCAGTATGGCTTTATAGTAGGATGGGAGTGGGACTTTGGCGATGGCAGCACCTCCACAGAAGAAGACCCCGTACACTATTACCAGGATAACGACGAATACCTTGTAACCCTGGTAAGCATAGACAACTATGGATGCAGCGACACGATAACACAGTGGATACAAGTATTCGATACCCCTTTACCAGGCTTCACATTTAATCAAGTATGCGAGCCCGAAGGACAAGTCAACTTCTTTGATGAGTCAGAACCGGGAGCAGATGACAGTCCGATAGTCGGATGGAACTGGAATCTATACGACGGATATTATTCCACAGAAATAGATCCGAGTTACATATATCCAGAGACCGACACCTGTTATACAGTGATATTGGAGATCACCGATGGTAATGGTTGTATAGCCACCGATACCAATGATATGATATGCTTACATGGCATCCTTGAGATAGACTTTACCTCCACAGAAGAATGCTTAGGAATACCAACATTCTTCACAGCAAGCTACAGTCCACAAAGTGACTCCGTAGCAGCATACACATGGAATTTTAATGATGGCACTCCAAATCAAGACACCTATCATGATACAATCAGTCATACATTCCCCAATCCGGGACTGTTCATAGTAGAGCTGATGGCATTAGACACAAATGGGTGTATGACAACAGCCTATCACGAAGTAATCATAGACTCCTTACCGACTGCTAGATTTAGCAATACCATAGGCTCATGTGATACCCCAACCCAGTTCACCGATGAATCATTAGATGGAGGAGCGTTTATAGAAAGCTGGTATTGGGACTTTGGTGATGTAATCTCACCAAATAACACGAGCACCGAACAACACCCAAGCCACCTGTACGGGCCATATGACAGCACCTACCAGGTAAAACTAGTGATAACCAATTTCAATGGATGTACAGACAGTATAGTACAAGAAGTATATGTAGAGCCCTGTTTGATAGCGGACTTTGAATTACCCACCGGTCTAACCTGTGCAAGATATGAGCAATGTTTTACAGATATCTCAGAACTATCCAGCAACAATGGATTAATTACACAATGGCGCTGGGACTTCGGCGATGGAGAAACCTACAATTACGGAATCCAACAGAATCCAATCTGCCACACTTATGAAGAAGGAGGAGATTATGAAGTACAGTTAATAGTAGTAGCGGAGATATCAGGAATCATCTACCAGGACACAGTAGTAAAAATGCTAACCATACATCCAACCCCGGAAGCAGGGATATATGTAGAAGCCAATTGTTTGGGCGATAGTACCAGGTTCTATGATGACACAAACACAAATGGCGAACCCCTAACCATGTGGCATTGGAACTTTGGCGATAATATCAATCCCAATGATACATCCATACTACAAAACCCAACCTATTTATACCCGGGTTATGGCACCTATATAACCGAGCTACAAGTAATGAATCAATATGGCTGTAGCGATAGCATAAGCGAACCCATAGAGATCTATAGGCCCCCCGAAGCAGCCTTTAGCTACGAGGAGACCTGCAAGAGCTACTACACCTATTTTATGGATGAGACCATAGCAGACAGTTCCGATATAGAACACTACATCTGGAACTTTGGAGACACGCTCACCATAGGAGATACCTCATCACTACAATACCCATCATACATATACGATAGCACAGGATATTACACCGTAGAGCTCACCGTAACCGATGGCCACCAATGCTATGACACTATCAGTCATATAGTAGAGATATATCCCATACCCACAGCATCCTTTATCATAATGGATACAGTTCAGCAAGGACAGATATACCTTGATAATACCAGCATAGAATCCATAAGCTATTATTGGGATTTTGACTATGACTATGGCATAAGCAGCATCGAAGAAAACCCAACCCATCAGTATGAAGAAGATAGCACGTATAGCATCATGTTAATATCATACAATGAATATGGCTGTCCCGACACAACATATCAAGACTACGAACTGTTGTTTACCAACCTGTTTGTCCCCAATGCGTTTGTACCATCCAACGTCAATAAAGAGCTCAATATATTCAAGCCCCTTGGCATAAATCTAAAGAGCTACCAGATCGAGGTATATAGTGCCTGGGGCAATTTAGTATTCCAAAGCACACTACTAGAAGATGGCGCTCCCAAAGAAGGATGGGATGGTACATTTGAGGGCAAGGAGTTGCCCACCGGCAGTTTCATATGGCGCATATCTGCCGTATTTGAGAATGGAGAACATTGGAAGGGCAGTGACAATGGCGATGGCAACACTAGCACCAGTGGAACAGTAACATTAATACGATAGGAGGGAACGCTATGAAAAGAACAATAGAAAGAATATCGAAAATAGAGAAATCAACTATGATGCAAAAGATATCCATAATACTGTTAACAATATTAATGCTAACTATAAGCGAAGCTTTTACACAAGATTTAGACTATGCACAGCATTACAACAATCCTACCTATTATAATCCAGCAAATGTAGGGTTGACGATGGGATTAAAAGCCAGGTTAAACTACCGCAGGCAATGGGTTGGTTTATCAGGCGACTATCACACCTATAACTTTAGTGCAGATATAGCCGAGCGAAGTTTACCCGGAGCAGGAGGAATAGGCATTATAGTTAATCAGAGCCTGGCAGGAATGGGAGTGCTAAAGACCAATACAATAGGATTTATGCCCTCAGTAAGAATCCCTATCAGCAAGAACACAATTTTTCAGATGGGAGCATTAGCTTCAGTAGTAACCCAGCAGTTAAATTGGGATAACTTAATATTTGGCGATCAGCTTGATCCAAGATGGGGAAATATAAACCCCTCAACCTTTGCCGGAGCAGCAAGAGATAAAGTTGTCTTTCCTGATTTTGCAATTGGAGGCATATACCAGTTTAAGGGAAATGATTTAGAGGGGAACATAGGAGCAGCAGTACATCATATAACTACCCCTAACCAGAGTTTTTTCGAAGTAGATGCTAAATTACCCCGCAAGTATATTTACAATGTTGACTTTGTAATAACAATCCGAGAAGACTACGGTCATTATTCCAAGCGGCAGGGGTTTAAGTTAAATCCTGGTTTGATGGTAGAGCATCAGTCGAGCATGATGTTATATACATTAGGCATGAACATATATATGTCTCATGTTTATTTAGGCATATGGTATAAGAATCAAACATTAGAGTATGATGAATTTTCAAACTTCACGGTAATGGCAGGATTAAACATCCCATTTAACGAAGAATCGCGGATGAAGTTAATGTATTCATATGAGATGAATATCAATGCAAATCATAATTTTACAGGCCCATCACACGAGATAAGTTTGATATTTGAGTTTGATGAAATAGGGTTAATAGGAAAGAGCAAAGAAAGCGACTTTATGGCTCCCACTCGAAAACGATCCAATAGTCCGATTGAGTGTTCGCCATTTTAGAAGAAAATGTTTTTATATTAAAAATAGTAAATAGTAATCAACACTAATAAGATTAAAATTTAGTAGTATCAATATATTTGTGAATTAGCAACGCCAAAATTTATAATTTTCACTGACATTGCTTAATTTATTTAAGACAACTAAAGGGAAAAGGATTGTCATATTATAATTACTAATGTATGTTTGAGGTAACATCTTATTATCTTATTAGAGAAAAATGATGTTTATTAGAGTAGTAGGTTAAAATAAGTATAGTATGATATCCATGCGCATAAGAAGCTTGTTATCAATAATATCACTATTTTTATTAGTGCAATTATCATATTCTGCGTATGGACAAGCTGATTCATGTGAAATATCACTACCTTTCTGCACAAGCGATATATATACTTTTCCTGCAGGTACGTCAGGGACATCCGCACAATCAGGACCTGATTATGGTTGCCTGGCAACCCAACCTAACCCGGCATGGTATCATATGAAAATTGCTGTTGCGGGTGACATAGAAATAACAATGGAGTCTGATCCTTTAGAGGACATTGATTTTATTTGCTGGGGACCATTTTCGGATGCCTTTACTCCATGTACAGCTGAACTTACAGTCTCCAAGGTTGTCGATTGTAGTTATTCGCAGAATTCTATTGAAGTGTGTTTTATTTCTAATAGTCTGGTTGGCGAATACTATATATTGATGATCACTAATTACTCAAATCAACCTTGTGAGATTACCTTTGAAAAAACTGGCGGAACAGGCGAAACAGATTGTGGAATCGTACCTCCGCCTGTAAGTAATAACGGCCCTTTGTGTGAAGGTGAAACATTGGAGCTTTATGCAGAATTTGTTGCCAACACAACATATAGTTGGACTGGTCCAATGGGATTCACTTCATCCCTACAAAATCCGGTAATACCGGATGTTACTGTTGCAAATTCAGGTAATTACACATTAATTGTTGTAACGGGTGGGAATACAAGTAATCCAACACATACATCTGTAAGAATTACTGCATATCCTGATATTGATTTTACTATTAATACTAATGATACAGTTTGCACTAACGAACTTATAACTTTTGTTGGTTCGGATGTAAGCGGTACTAATATTACGCAATGGAATTGGACTTTTGGAGATGGTAATAGTGCTACTGGTCAGATAGCTCTAAATTCCTACAACTCAGGGGGGTATTTTAACATAAATTTAGTTGCAATAAATGATGGTAATTGTTCTGATGATGCTTCAATGAATATTAAGGTTGTTAATGATGGAAGTGCTACAGCCGGTTCTAATGAAAGCATTTGTCAAGGTGATTCTTTCGATATGTCTACTTCAGGTATTTTGCCTGATTCTATTAATTGTGATTCCATAAAATGGATAGGTGGTTCAGGGAGTTTTAATGATTCTGGATTACTATATCCCGTCTATTCTCCTGGATCTGGTGAAGTAGGTGCTGTTCAACTTGGCCTGGTAGGTTATACTCCATCTCCATGTCCTAACGATATCAGCTATATGACCCTTACTATTGATAGTAAACCAGATGTGTCTTTTACAGTAGCTCCTAGTGATATTATTTGCTTAGATGAAATACTAACGTTTAATGGAACAGATAATAATGGAACGAATGTTACATCGTGGCTATGGGACTTTGGTGATGGAAATACTAGTACAAATAAGGATACACAACATACCTATACTACAGTAAATAATTACAATGTAAAACTTGTTGCAATAAATGATAATGGATGTACTGATTCAACTACTTCTCTTATTCAGGTTAAACCATTGCCGGAACCTGATTTTACAATATCTTCAGGAGTAAATGGTTGTGTAGATTCACCCATTACATTAGATGGTTTTGATATCGCTGGAACTACTATTACGGATTGGAACTGGGATTTTGGAGATGGAAATCAAGATGTAGGTCAAAGTGTAATTCATACTTATGTAAACCCCGGTGATTACACTATAACACTTGATGTTATTAATAATAATAGTTGTGCGCAGTTACATCAAAAAATAGTGCATATTGGCACAATACCTGAATCAAGTTTTATCATATCTCCCAACGACACAAGTTGTGTGGGTGAAATGATAAGTTTTGATGCCACAGATATTTCGGGTGATATAGTAAGTTGGGATTGGGATTTTGGTGATGGGAATACGTCCAACGGACAGTATGTTTCCCATACATATAGCACACAAGGTAATTTTAATATAACATCAACATATATAAGTTCAGACGGGTGTGCCAATACCACCATAGGACAACGATATGTACAAGATGTAAATATTGGATTTAATATAGTACAAAGCCCAAGTTGTCAGGACTACTCAGTTACCTTTACAGGAACTGGTGATCTTATTACTTTTGCAGATTGGAATTGGGATTTTGGAGATGGTTCACCTGCCGACCTTGGCTATAACTCATCTCATATATACACACAACCCGATACGGTTGATGTAATTTTAAGTGTTTGTTCCGAGCAGAATGTTCAACAATTAATTATAAATGGGACATGCCAGGTGGATGCCGGGTCCGATGAAGCAACCTGTCAGGATGTTTATTTCAATTTAGCTACTTCGTCAACTCCACCATCAGCTAATAATTTTTCATCAATATATTGGTCCACAAATGGATTGGGAACCATTGATGACCCTACACTCGTTACGCCAACGTATTTTCCTGATCCTATTGAAGGTTCTGTTGTTAATGATACAATTACAATGACAATGTTTGGCTATGGTATAGCACCCTGTGAAAATGATACATCATCGATGGATATTATCATTATTCCCGGAGCTTATGCACAGGCAGGTTCCGATGAAAACTCATGTTTTGGAGAACCTTACGATTTTGCAAACTCTACTGATTCGTCATTTGCAACAAATTATGTAACGGTTTATTGGCTTACAAGTGGAACGGGTTATTTTATTGACCCTAATGTTACAAAACCAATTTATGTTCCTGGCTCTAACGAAATGGGACCTGTAACTTTAACAATGGTAGCAATCAACATTATTGCTTGTGATTCTATTGACGATATGACCCTTACTATTCGTTCAAAATATCATACATCACTTGATTTTACAATATGTTATAACGATTCAGTATTTGCCCAGGGTGAATGGCAATATGCCTCAGGAATTTTTTATGATACGCTACCAACAGTAAATTATGGTTGCGATAGTGTGATTATAACCAATCTAAATGTAAGACCTAAGATTGATCGCGGTTTTATTATTACCAACAGCGATTCTATATGTTTTGGTGAAACTGTAAATTTTGCATCTACGGGTTCAGCAAACTTAGCCAGTTGGTATTGGGATTTTGATGATGGAACTTCATCAACTGATATTAATCCAGTTCATCAGTATGATACATCTGGATATTTTACTGTAATATATTATTATACTGACAATAATGGGTGCTCCGATTCAGCTACTCATCTGGTAACTGTATTTGAACTTCCTGATGTTTTCTTCACAACTAATGTAATTAATGCCTGTGTTGATGTTCCGGTAAATTTCTCAGGTTTTGGTAGCTCAAATATAGCATACTGGCTATGGGACTTTGGAGATGGGCAGACTGATACAGGACAGAATATATCACATGCATACAGTACATCGGGAACTATGATAGTTTCACTTACGGTAATTGATATTAATGGATGCAGTGAAATCTCTTATCAATCTCTTTCTATAGCTCCATCTCCCATACCCAACTTCACCTACAGCATCATAGTATGCGATTCCCTCCAGTTCACTGATTTAACAACAAGCCCTCCCGGCTACACGATAGTCACCTGGAACTGGGATTTCGGCGATGGCACAACCTCCGACCTACAAAACCCCACTCACCAATACCCACATACTACAACCCCCGGCGGCGAGA
>Ga0222696_1000126_pt1 | contig 55924 bp, 49 predicted proteins | sample AntAcemetage1400_FD_179817 | JGI IMG/M metagenome (GOLD analysis project Ga0222696, IMG submission 179817) | Saline water microbial communities from Ace Lake, Antarctica - #1400 | ecosystem: Environmental > Aquatic > Non-marine Saline and Alkaline > Saline | place: Antarctica: Ace Lake... | reverse complement strand
GTAATGATGAACCTACTGCTGTTTATGGTAATATTGATGTGAATAAATCTGCCAATAGAATATATTTAGACTATACGGCGACTGAACCTATTATAGTTAACGGTAATTTTGTTATTCATGCTGACAATATATTGGAAATGAGTAATGAAACATTGGTAGTTCATGGTAATTTTACGGATAATTCTACAAGTTCGATTTATGTTTATGACGCTACAAAAGAAGGAGAGGATGCAACTTCTTCTGGGGAAATTAGGTCTTCCAAGGATTCCGGCACAAAAGGTGGCTACCTGGAAATTGATACAGACTTCACCCTGAATGGTCTGCTTGATTTAGGCGATGGAGATGTACTCATCAATGGTCACTTTAATCTCGCTATAACCGGAGAATTGAACATCGATGGAGGTTCATTCTCCATTAATGATACAGTTGGAAGCTGGGATGGAATTTCAGGCACGTTCAATATGAGTGACGGTTTATATTTCTCTAATAAAGGACCGTGGTTTACAGCTTCAGCAAATTCAACCATAAGTGGTGGACTGATCGATGTCGATCATTTTGGTGTAACTTATCCCGGCAATTTCGAACCGACCGGAGGAACAGTAGAAATTTCCCATGATGATAGTTATTATGGTCATATCTCTTGTTCTAATGGGAATTATTTCCATGATTTGAAGATCAGCGGTGTTTCTTATTTCGATGGAGGTTATCTTGTTTCAGATATAACTGTGCAGAATGACCTGGAAATTGAGTCTGGGCAGTTATGGTTTAATGCACAAGAAGCCACAGTTTATAATGATGTAATAATTTCGGGTGGACTAAAGATGCAAGATACGTTAGATGTCCTGAATGCCGGAAACAATTCTTCTGATGAAATTATCTGGAATTCCGGTTCTTATACTCATAATGTATCTGCTGGGACGATCAATGTCTATGGGATCTGGACATTTGCAGATGGCACGAATGCACAACTTGGCACAGGGAATACTGTTTATTTTGATGGTTCTACCGCCTCATCGATACTATGCAATGATTCTGATGCAGAATTTGGAACTTTAATCATCGATAAAACAGCAGGACCTTCTGCTGATACCTATATTCACGCTTCAAGCACAGAAACTGTGAGAGTTTCCGGAGATATGACAGTAAGCGCGGGTAATCAATTCCATATACAGGATAGAGATTTGATTGTTCAAGACACATTGGATATAGTTAATACTGGAGAAATGGATATGATGAGTGGTGGAAACCTTACAAATAATTCTGATTTTACATTGAATGGACTTCTCGATGTTGATGCTGGAAATGTTCTTCTTCATGGAATATTTGAACTTACATCAACAGGCACATTGACCATAGATGGTGGCAGTTTCATCAGTGATGCACCATTTAAAAAGGGTAAAGATAGAGCATGGCAGTATCTACGCGGAACATTCAATCTGAGTGATGGTCTGTTTGAAATAACATATAATAGCCCTTACTTTACTTCTACCTGTATTGATAATATCACTGGTGGAATAATCCGAACTGGTGAAGCATTCTATGCAGATGACGGGATTTTCCAACCAAGCGGTGGTACAGTTGAACTTGTCGGTTCCTTGGGAAATACGATTTATTGTTTGGGTAACAGTTATTTCCATAATCTGGTCATCGACAAAACTTCTCCTGGCTGTTCAGCTCTCTATTCCGACCTGGATGTCAAGAATAACCTTCATATCTTAAGCGGTTCTCTGGATAATAGTTATAATAATTATGACATCTACGTGGGTGGTGACTGGACGAATAATGTCGGTGATGCCGGCTTTGTCGAAGGAACAGGAACCGTTACTTTCAACGGATCTTACAGTTCGTATATTACAACTGATGAAACCTTTTATAACCTTACAGCCGCTAATCCAATATATACTGGTTGGAAAATTCCTACTATCCATGCTGATTTAACCATAACCGTAACTAATGATCTAAATATAAACAGTGGTTGTATGAAAGTGAGAGACAATTCAATTATTAATGTAGGTAATGATCTGATCATATTGGATAATGCTGGTCTTGATATGAGCAGCTATTATAATCAACAAATAAATGTAGGTGGTGACTGGACAAACAACAATAGCACTTATACGACTTGGCTTGGTTTTCACCCAGGTAATAATTCCACTGTTTCTTTCAGCGGCAGTTCAGATCAGTATCTAACTACTCAAGCTCCACAAGAAGATTTAGGTAACCTTGTAATAGATAAATCACGTGGTGAATTCAGATCCAATGACAACATTCGTGTAATGCATGATCTGGATATTCTCGCTGGTAACTGGCATGATAATGTAAGTTCTCTAACTCATTATTTTGAAGGTGATTTTTATGTAACTGCAGGTACAGCAGCAGGATTTAATTCTCTTACAAATAACATTGTGGTTTTCAAAGGTACAGCTGATCAGAATGTATACAATCCTAATGGGTATCATTACTTTGGTGATGTTATCGTTGATAAAACCGCTTGGCCAACCAGAAGTGCCGATATTCATGAAGGTACGGAAATGCAACAAGTAAGAATTAATAATGACAACCTGACTGAAGAAACACTGTCACTCACTGTCACTCTTACATCTAATATTGATATACAGATGGGTAACGGTCTTACAATTGAAGAAGGTATGCTCGACTTGAATGGTAACAATTTATACACAATGGGAGATGTCATTATCAATGATGGTGGTACACTTATTGTTGACGATGGTGCTCAACTGCAGGTATATGGTGGAGATGAACTGGCCGTGAATAGTGGTGGTACACTTGAAGTGTTGGGTACTTCTGGCAATTTAGCAACTGTAACACATCGTAGTACAGGAAACTATGATTTCAATGTTTATGCAGGTGGAACGATAAGTGCAGAATATGCTACCTTTAAATACATGTCTGCAAATGGAGTGTATGTAAAAGATGGTGGACTTATAGATGGTGTTCATTCTTTTAATAACTGTTTCTTTGATTATGGTGCAGCTGCCGGAACTCTCCTCCGCATAGATAATGATCAAACCTTTACCGCAGATAATGTCAATTTTCCGACCAATACCTGGAGCGGAGCAAGTAATGTATACAAAAACTTGAATCAAGGACATGTTACTTTTACGAGTGCCACTGGTGGTTTTGCGGGTCCGATGTATGAAGATGATACTTTTGATAGAATACATTGGACTGGATTTGGACCAGATCTTACTATCACAAATGCAGTATGGTCAGACATGAATCCCTATGTTTGTGATATGATAGATGTCGCAGTGACAGTAAAAAATATTGGGAATGTAGATGTTACAGAATGGTTCTGTGTAGACGTGTATTATAATTTACCTTCACCTCCTAGCTGGCACGAATATGGTGACAAAGCTGAGTATGTTGGTGGTCTACCTGCTGGGGATTCACTAACCGTTAATTTCAATGATATTACACGTACTACAGGAACAATTTGGTCATCCTATTTTCAGGTAGATGCAGACAGTTTTATAGCAGAGCTTGATGAAGATAACAATGTTTGGGGACCGGATGCAATTACCTGGAATGCTATTCCTGCTATCGATGATCTGGCCATCCACTACAATGCCGGTAACATAGAGTTGAATTGGTCGTATACTGCTGTAGCGGACAGTTTCTACATCTACCGTGATACAGATCCGTATTTTATTCCTGTATATGGAACACCTTATGTATCAATTGATGGAGTAAGTACAAGCTGGAATGAACCTGCAACGGGAACTATATACTTCTACATAGTAACAGCAGTGAAATCTTGTCCGTCACCATTACCGGTGATAATGAATAATAAAGAATTTAAAAGGATTAGCAATAGATAGTTAGAGTTTTTGCGGAGGTTTACAACCTCGGCAACATCGTTTAAGAGTTCCATCTAAATGTATAGGTGGAACTCTTTTTTTTCTTACTATGCTTATGTGTAGGAAAACCTAGCGTTGTTTACAGATTTGAAGAGGGGCGTAGGATGTAGAAAAAAGGAGAAAGTTCTATGGTATTGCATAAGCATACGCGATTAACTCCGCTACAACGCAAGGAGATCTAATAATAACCGGTACGTTGCTACCAATTCATTAATTGTGGGATCACTATGATAAATATGAAGTGGTTCAGTACATGCTTTAAGGCAAAGTTTGGGGTTATTATTGGACTGAAAGCACAAATAAGGAAAAAAAGTAGCTGATTTCCTTAAAGGATCAACGGTAATTTCCGGAACTGTAGTAAGGGATTACTTCAAATTAAAGGAATTTGAGGATAAATTCAATAAATTTGATATAATTATAGATAAGGTTGATAGATTTGATAAGAAATTAGAGAATCTGAGTACAATAATTCATGACCTATACATAACTACATTAAATCTAACAAAATCGCTGTCAGCAAACCCTTTTATCGGCTTAAAAGAGATTTCCGAGGCATTTAAGCTTAATGGGAAGTCACTTTATACGATAAGATCACTAAGAAATAAAGTTATATCTGAAAAATTTAGAGAAATGACGGTAGGGCACCTGGATATTGAAAATTTACGTATAACACTAATGAAAAGAGGTAAATTTTGGGTAACACCATTGGCACACTGGGAAAGCGAGCGTAGAAAGATAGATTATGACTACTTAACAAAACTAAGGTATAAAAATAAGAATGTTTATGATAAAACTTTTACGAAGAAAAAAAGTTTATCTGAAAATAAAAAAGAAAATAAAACAAAAAAGTCTTTAATAAAAAATGAAGTTTACAATGCTGTATAATGTTGTATTGATTAAAAGGTAATCAAATTGTATTAAAAATGAAACGATTAATAAAAAAATGAAATATATGTTTAATTGTGTACACAAAGGAATTTGCCGTATAAAAGCCACAAAAGGGAGTATAATATAATATGATTCCAATGTCTGATAATGTATATTATGTAAACTTGAAGATATTTCGGGAAATAATTTGAGTGATGGGAGTTATGGGGACGTCTTCCCTATTCGTATTTTCTTGACATATTAATTCAGAAAGTCTCCGTGCAATCAAACATAATAATTAAGGAACTCCTATGAACAGCATGACAGGTTTTGGTATGGCGGAATATAATAAGGATGATATTTATCTAAGAGTGAGTGTAAAATCATTGAATGATAAATATCTCAATATTCGAACAAGATTACCCTATGAATTTCCGGAATATTTATCATACAAGATTGAACAATCAATACCCGAATTCGTAAATAGAGGTGGTATTAATGTTATTGTTTCGATAAAAGACTCTAGAAATGACATTGCAAATATAGATTTTGATAATGAACATATCAAAAAAATATTAGATATTTTACATAAATTCAAGTCGGATCTTGGTTTTAATACTAATATTTCAATAGCTGATCTGATGGCAATACAAAAAATGGATAATTCCCCTATCGATAACTATTATTTATCTGAAGAATTTCAAGGAATATTATCTGATACATTAAAAAAAGCATTAAAAATACTTGTAGAAGAAAGAAAAACTGAAGGTGATAACTTAGAAGAATTTTTTATAAAATCTATTAATAAAATTGAAGTCTCACTTAACACAATAGAACACTCAATTCCTGAATTTCTTGAAGAATTGAAGATAAAGGTGAAGAATATTTGTAAAGAGATAACTCACGACGAAGATATCAATCTTTCAAAATTCAACGAAGATAAATTATTATCAGAAATAAACTATTATATTGATAAATCTGACATAACAGAAGAAATAGTTAGATTAAAAAGCCACCTTAATAAAATACGCAAAGTAATTACGGTAACAGACAAACCAATAGGACATTCCATGATATTTATCATACAGGAAATGCAACGGGAAATCAGCACGATTTCAGCGAAATATCACAATGTTTTAATCTTTTCGGATATAATAAACATAAAAGAGGAAATTGAGAAATGCAAGGAGCAGGCACTTAATGTCGAATAAAAAACCGATCTATAAGTGGATTTCATTTCCTTTTATTGAATTTCCCCTATCGGCAGCTCTCGTTCTTGCTTTTTTTGTATTAGCAGCAGTATTTGTTTACACGATTACACTAAATTTCTTCTGGGTTCTACTTTCTATGGTTTTCCTTTTTTCATCACTTTTCTCGTTCTTTGTTCCAACATATTATAAATTTTATGATGATCATGTATTTGTGAAATTATTAGTCTTTAAAAGAGAAAGAAAGTATAATGAATTCAAATGTTTTTATGCTGATAAAAAAGGAGTAATGCTAAGTACTTTTAACCGTCCTCGTGGACTCGACAGATTCAGAGGTCAATCGATACGTTTTACAAAAGCACAGGATGAGAGAGAGCAGATAATGGAATTTTTAAATGAGAAGATAGGAAATAAATTTTAATGACACAAAAAAACCTCAGCAAGGAGATAAAGGATTATATTAAAAGGCATCCGGACAGGCAATTATCAGTTTCTAAAATAGCCAAAATATTTAATGTTAAAAAGAAAAATTACAAACAAATTAGAAATATTTTGAGAGAACTGGAATCCGAAGGCGTCTTGTTAAGACATAAGAAAACCTACACATCTCCTTCCCCAAGAAAAACACAAATCGGCACTTTTGATGCAACAGCTCTTGCAAAAAAATATCCCTTTGGATTTGTTGAAACAGAAAATACAGATGTGAAAATATATGTAGAGAACTGTCTGAATGCTTACCATCATGATATCGTTGAATTTACAGTATTAAAAGAAGCACGGCAAGGTCCTGTAGGTAAAATACTAAAAGTTATCGAAAGAAAAAATGGTACTTTGGTTGGTTCTGCTTTTAAGCAAGATAGTCATGTCTATTTCGTGTCTGATAATCCAAAAATTGATACTGAAGTTGAGCTATTTGAAGTTGGTGATTTCAGTAAGATTTCAGGAAAAAAGATTGTAATAGAAATATCTGATTGGGGCAATCGGCATCAGCAAGTTTTACCTTCTGGAAAAATAATCGAGATCCTGGGTGAGCTTGATGATCCAAACGTAGATTATCTTGCAATAGTAAAGGAGTATGGGCTTCCAACTAATTTCCCTGAAGAAGTGATTCGGGAAGTTGAAGCTCTACCGAATTCGATTTCTGAAAATGAGATATCGCGAAGAAAAGATTTCAGAAATCTTGTAACCTTTACGATCGATCCAAAAACTGCAAAGGATTTTGATGATGCTTTATCATTTGAAAAAATGGATAACGGAACCTTCAAACTCTATGTCCATATAGCCGACGTATCTAACTATGTGAGAGTACCTTCCGCGCTTTTCAGCGATGCTCTGGAGCGTGGAACAAGTATCTACCTTCTGCAGAATGTCATCCCGATGCTTCCCTTCAAACTGAGTAACGAATTGTGCAGTTTACAGCCAGAAGTTGATCGTCTCACCATGACTGTTATTATTGATTATAGTGCAGAATTCAAAGCGCTTGGTTCGAGTGTCTATCCCTCCATCATAAAAAGTGATCAAAGATTGAGTTATGAGCAGGTGGACGTGCTTTTCTCGCAGGGTGACAATGAAGAGATAGAACCTGAAGTCAAAGGTATCATATTACAGATGCGACCGCTTGCAAAGAATCTTACCAAAGCTCGCTATGCAAGAGGAAGTCTTGATTTTGATCTTCCTGATTCGGAATTTATTTTTGATGATCAGGGCAGTCCTATTGATATTTTACGCACACATCAAACAGAGAGTCATTTATTTATTGAAGAATTCATGCTTGCAGCAAACGAATTTGTGGCAAAATTGATCGCAAGAAAATGCAGTGCAGCGATATTTCGTATTCATGAACCTCCTGATGCTGACAAAATAGCTGAATTTGCACGCACAATAAAAGCGTATGGATTTTCGTTTAATTATTCTCATAAAGATATCAGCATTGCCTTTAAGCAGTTTCTTCAATCCATCTCAGACGAAAAGCAGCATCGCGTGTATGATTATTTGCTTTTGAGAAGTTTGATGAAGGCAAAATATTCTTATAGAAATATCGGGCATTTCGGATTAGCCCTGAAATCCTATACTCATTTCACATCCCCTATCCGCCGTTTTCCTGACCTGGTGGTTCATCATCTTATAAAGCAGTATGTTTTTGAATGGACAACGAAGCGGTTTTCTCTGAATGAAATAAAAACTTATGCAGAGCATTCCTCAGAGATGGAAGTACGCGCAATGACCGCAGAGCGAAGTCTTGGAGAACTGAAAAAGAATCGCTTTATGCGTGAAAATATGAATGATACTTTTGATGCATTGATCGTGAATTTTAATAAGCGTAACATATATGTGGAATTGGATTTGTATCCCATTGAAGGATATATTCCCCTTGCAACTATCGGAAGAGATTACTATGAGTTCGATCCAAAGCACTATGCTGTGATCGGGAAACGAAGCAAGCAGAGATTTGTGTTGTGTCAAAAGCTGAAAGTTAAAGTGAAAAGAATTATTCACGATATAGAATTCGAGATCGTATATGAATGATAAAGAAATAGAAAAATTTGATGACTCTCAAGAAATAGTTGAATTGTGTAAAGCTCATAATACCCTACAATTCGAAGCAATAGCTGAGATGCTACGAAATAATGAAATCCCCTATACTTATCGACGGAAAGGGCTTTCACTCGGTAGTTTTTTTGAGTATTCCGGCAAGCGGAGCTATATTCAGATATTAGTGTATGAAAATGATAAAGAGAGAGCGTTCGACCTTATCGAACCGATACTGATGACGTTATAATTATCAGTTCTATTAATAAACTCCTTGCCACTCGTTCCCAAGCCCCTGCTTGGGAATGCTGAATATTTCCATTACGTTCCCAAAGAGGGCTTTGGGAACGAGAATATAACGCTCACTCATGTATACAAATATCTTTTGGTTCGGGTGTTTCATTAATTTCCCCAAGATATTTGAGAACATCCAGGTAGCCCTTAAGGTTATCATAGTCGATTTTAGTAGAGAGTGAAAGAGGCATTATATTCATTATATTTGCGACATTTTCATCCAGGTCTGTTGCCTTAGCTAAGATCCTTCTTGCTTCTAACGGATTATTCTTTATAAACTCAACTGCTCGGTCAATCGCTTTAAGAAATGCTTTAGCTGTATCCGGATTTTCTGCCAGCCATGTCTCATTAACTGCTGCCACACCAATTGGATTGGGTGAATATTGAATTGCATAAATGGAGCCGGATATCTCTTTAAAGCCATTCTCTACGATACCCAAAGTCAAGGTCGGCTCATATGCAAAGAGTGCGTCGATGTCACCATTTGCTAAAGATTGTATATGAACTTTCGGATCCACCTCAACAAAAATAGGTAATTCAAGTTTTGGAAATTTAGTTTTGAAAATATCGGAAAGAGAATTCTTGGCAGTAGTGCCAGGGAATACCCCAACTTTTTTTCCTGCAAGGTTTTCAAGCTTCACAATTTGAGAATTTGATTGTACCAAAATCCCGTCAAAACCATTTTCGCTCGTAATGCTGCTGATGGAAAATATCTTTGCAGCATTTGGTGATTTTTCTAATTGATTGAGAAGTGGAATTATTGAAAGTTCGATAGCTACATCTATATGTCCTGCAACAAGCTCTTGTGCAATAAGATTGCTTGTTGTAATCTCCTGAGCTTGTACTTCGAGTCCTTCATCCTTGTAATATCCGTTCTCGACCGCAACAAAATGGGTCAAACTGGAAACCATTGGTAGATAACCCACCTTTATTATGTTCTTATGAGGTGTCGTATTGCAACCCGTCAGAACAATTGCAAAGAGCGTGAGAGCGAGTAATAAAATTTTGGTTTTCATAGTATAAGTCTCCTATTGTTTAGAATTAGGATAGTAGCCCAATTGCGAACTTCATTTCTATCAAGTTACAAGAAAACTGGAACCGGTTAAAAAGCGCCAAAAACCTACTATCCCGACTATAATTTTTATACATTGCTTTGCGACGTTATTTTTCAATTATTCCAGCCTTGTCTGCCTTAATAATTAAGTAATTGATGAATGCACTACAGGAAACCAACATGTATTTGGCGTCTTCAACATCTAGGTTATCTTTCTCTAAGAGCGCATGTCTTATTCCATCAGCATCACTTGTATATCCATATATTTTCTTAAATCCTTGCTCAAGTGCTCTATGAATATTTATTTTGTCTCTTAAAATACCCAGTGCTTTTCCTAGCTCAGCTTTTTTATCTCCAGTCAAAATTTGGGAAATTGATTCTACAGCCGATATGGATTCTTTAATTACATTTCTGTAATCAGGATTTTTTTTATTTGAAAGTATTCTTAATGCTGACTCTAAGTGAAGTTTGACACCTTTCATTTTGTAGCTATTTGTATTAAATAAAGAATCTTCAATCTCCTTTACTTCACTTTCTTCTGTAATAGGTATTAATTCATTTCCTACATACTTATAACCTGCTAATTCGGACTCAAGAATAGAGTTTAAAGTTTCTTGAAATGCGTCCTTATCAATTGGCACAGAGTTATTATATATAAAATCAATTAAATTGTAAGCTTCAAACCATTGACATTTAAAAAAATATTCTCTTAAGGAGTCACAAGCTCTTTGTTTATTTGAAGGAATTGTATCAATTGGCTTTTCAAAATAGTTATGCCATAGTCCAATAAAGAAGTTGTGAAATTTAGTATGAGCTAATGCATCCCATTCTTCTTTATTTAATGGTAAAACTAAATATATGTAAATCACATTCCATAGTTTATTTCTAAGACTATTATCCATTTCATTAATTTGAATAATAGATTTTGGCTTTGTAATTCCTAATTTATCTGAAAATTTCATATTATGTTATTTCTATTTTTATACATTGTTAGCACCAGTTATTAATATTTGTCAATAGAAATTCTTCCCGCATTTCCTTGGGTTTCAACGTATGATACTGCCCAAGGAATTGATTTAAGTTTCTTTGTTGGGAAATCTTCACTTACGAATAAAAACTCAGATTCGATATTTTTTGCTGGCTTATCTATTCTGAACTCATTAAAATGAAAAATTATTTTTATTAATCCGTGTCCAATATGTGGACAATCAATTCTGAAATTGTAAAGATTATTATCTCTTCCAACAATTTTTTTTTCAAAGAAAACGGTATGATTCTCTTTTAAATTAATACGATATGAATTTCTTGACGCTTCAGAAAAAGTTTTTTCAAGGTTTGACTTCAATTCGCTCAACCCTTTTTCAGAATCATTATAAACGATACATCTGAATTGCTTTAAATCGAACGGAACGAAGTTTAAATCTTGAACGACAATAACAACATTATCTATATCTTTTATTGAATGAGCCAAACCAAGTTCATAGAATACATTTGCATTTGAGTCTGTTACATCTGCAATAATATATTCTGATTCCCATATTTTATCTAAAATCGTTTCAAGAATATGCGGTTTATAAAAGTCGTCAGCCCTACTACAAATAAGGTTTATTTCGCTCGTTTGTAATGTGTTCGTAAAAATTTCATATACCTTATTGAATTTTTCAGCAAATGGCATCAGAACAAAACAAGTTCCTTTATGTCTCTTTTTGTTTCTGTTTTTGAAATAATCTTTAGGATACATTTTGTTGTTGTTAATGGTGATAACTACTTCCTATACGACATATTGCGTATAGAACGCCATATTAGAGGATTATACGAACAAATCATTCGTTTATTTCTTCCTTATCTAAACTTTCCAAATAGCTGTGTACAAACAATTCCGTTTTTTTTATCATAAAATTCATACCTCAAATCCATATTTAAATCAAAAACAACACATTCAAAATTTACCTGTCAACCAAAAATCCAATCTTCTCGTTCCTAAGTTGAACTTGGGAACGAGGGGAACCATGAAGGAATGGGACGCGTGTCCAGAGACGTCCAGGCATTTTGAGATTTTTGTTATTTAGTCATGAGCTAACGGCCACTTGTATGTGGCGTGACAGAGTGCGTGTGCTTTCCTGTCCGCGTACCCACTAATTTTGGGGCGGTGCAGACTGTTGGAATTATTCACTAAAACTGCCATGATCATATACAATATGTTAGCGGTAGGGCTTTCATTTTATAAATAAAGTAGTCAAAATACCAGCTAAAAAAGAGACAACGAATCCTATAATAATTATCCATTTGACATTATTTATAATTTTTTTGTTTTTATCATATGCTATTGCCACATCGCCCCAATAAAATATAGAAGTGTTAATGAATTTACTTTCAACCCTTTCAATTATTCCTGTTAAAATATAAGGGAATATATCAATAATTAAAATTCCGATTGAAAGAAAAATAATAAAGTGTGTTACTTTCAATTCACCAATTGTTTTAGTGAAGATGTCAAGTTGGAATATTCTATCTACAAGTATTAAAATCAGATACATAACCAATAATTGAATCGCAAAATCTATTTTATCGAAGAACCATTTTAAGATTCTTAGCCAAGCTGGTTCTTTCTTCGCATCATATAATGTTCTTCTAATTTGATTGTCAATACCATCAAACAAACTACTGGCTATTTTGTAGTCCTCAATATTCTGTACCTTTAACGAAACTTTTGAGTTTTCAAAAGAGAATCTTCCTTTTGTCATCCAATTAATTTTGATGTATTCATCCTCACTCCATGAATATTTTTTTTCCTCATCAAATTTCCTAACTATTACATCAATTGCAGCGATTTCACGTCTTAAAGTATTATCATCATTTAGCACTTTATTGTGGTCTAAAACTTCATATTTAGTGTTTTCTTTGTTAGTTACAGAATACAAAATTTCTATATTGCCGTCATTAATATTTGATTCTTCTATCAAGTTGACAATCTTTCTAAACACTATCGGGTCGAGTTTAAAAAACTCATCGTAATTCTTTTCAAGAGTATTTTTCATATTGGTCATATTAGGTTATTGAATTCTCACAGTTCAGTTGCCTTACCGCTAACAAATGGCTATACGCCATATGTCGTTTATGCAACTTATATGGCATGATATACGAACAAATCATTCGTTTATTTCTTCCTTATCTAAACTTTCCAAATAGCTGTGTACAAACAATTCCGTATCTTTTTATCATAAAATTCATACCTCAAATTCTTATTTAAAACAAAAACAATGCAATCAACAATTGCCTGTCAATGAAAATTCGAATTATCTCGTTCCCAAGTTCAACTGAGGAACGAGAGAAGTACTTGGGACGAGATAAGAATTACTTCTTCCCGATCCTATGCACCACCCATACATTGGGTTCGATATATTCTCCCAGATCAGCTTCCCTATCGATACTCACCTGCGTTAAAGCTCCTTCAAGAATATGCTGCCCCGACCGAAGGAATCTCAGCCCGGTCCACGCTTCCCATTCTTTGATACTCCCTGAAATATACATTGCCTTGTGACAAGGTTTTATTATTTTTCCACCGCATTTTATATGTACTCGCAACCACGGATCAAACGGAAGTCCATCTTCCCGTTTCCATGTGATATATTCATCGATCGAGGTGAGAGTATAATTGCTTTTCAGACTTGGACGCACCGGGATCACAAGAAATACAAATTTATTTATCCTCGCCATCCTTATGAGTTCCTTCACAATTATAGTACTCAGTCCTTTGCCCTGAAATTCTTTCTTAACTGCGATCTGCAAGCCACATAAAGCATTGGGTTTAATGTTGTTCCTGAAATCTTCAACTCCCTTTTCAAACGCCCAATCCCAACCTTGTTCCGGTAAATATTCGAGATCGTCATTCCAACGAAAAGGAATGCTGTTTGCAATACCAATGATCTCATCATCGAGAAGTAAAGAAATCTGGTAATCGGGGAAAAGTTCAAAAAGAGAGGACCAGTATTTATCTGCAACCGGATCATGCATCATGAATTCCGGCCAGAGAGGTTTTGTCAATTCACCCTGCAGTTGCATGTGATTTTTCAGATTGCTCACAAAAGAGTATTTCTTCACAGGTTTCAATCCTATCTCATTATTGCGTTCCCAAGTCAAACTTGGGAACGAGGGAATATTCAAAGATCTATTTCTCTTTCTTCTTCAAGAGTTCTTCTTCCAGGTTCTTGGGAAGAGGTTTATATTTACTGAATTCCATCGTAAAATCTGCTTTACCCTGTGTGACGGAGCGAAATTGTGTGGCAAGACCAAAAGTTTCGGAGAGGGGCATTTCCGAATCGATGCGGGTAAAATGTTCGTCAATAACTGTATCTAATACGCTTCCTCGATTTTGATTAATGATCGCCATAATATTGGCGCGAAATTCCGAAGGAGTTTCCACCGAAAGTTTCATCACAGGCTCCAGGATGATCGGCTTGGCTTTATGATAATTTTCTCTAAAAGCTGATCTGGTAGCTATTTCAAAGGTAAATTGTGAGGAATCGACCTCATGAAAATCACCATCATCCAAAGACATCTTCACACCCACTACCGGGTATCCAGCAAGTGCTCCTTTGTCGAGTGAAGAAAGAAATCCTTTTTCACAACCGGGTATGAATTGGCTGGGAATATGACCGCCACGCACTTTATCCATGAAGATATTTTCATCTTTTCCGGAATGCGTTAAAATTCCCTTGATACGTGCATATTGGCCGTGTCCGCCGGTTTGCTTCTTATGAATATAATCAAATTCGACAGCTTTCGTAAGAGTTTCCCGATAGGAAACCTGGGGCGCAGTAACTTCCAGAGTCACACCATATTCTCTTCTGATTCTTTCGATATAGATATTTAGATGCAATTCGCCCATTCCGTGCACAATTGTTTCATTGGTTTCTTCATCCACATTTGCCTTGAACGTTGGATCTTCTTTAGTAAATCTAGATAATGCTTTCGCAAGTTTTTCCTGATCCTTGCTGTCGATAATTCCCAAAGCAAGGGATATTATTGGCTTGGGAACGAATGAATGGCGCATCGTAAAATTATTATTTCCGCTATTGAAAGTATCTCCCAAAGCGCAGTCTATGCCAAACAAAGCCACTATGTCACCGGCGCCGGCACTGGTAATATCTTCCATATTATCAGCATGCATTTTCACCAGGCGCCCTACTTTTATTTTATTGCCGGTTCGGGCATTAATTAGATTTGAACCTTTTGCTATTGTGCCCTGATAAATCCTTATATAGGTAAGTTGCCCATATTGTTTACTTTCCAATTTGAAAGCCAGCGCAACAACCGGCAGATCAGGATCAGATACAAGTTTAATGCTTCTCATGTCATCGTCTTTATCTTGTGCTGTGTTTACTCTTTCGGTTGGATCGGGAAGATAGTGTACCACGGCATCGAGCAGCAATTGAACTCCCTTGTTTTTGTAAGCTGAGCCGATAAATACAGGCGTTAACTTCAAAGAAATGGTAGCTTTTCTTACTGCCGCATAGACCATTTCTTGAGTTTCATTTCCATCCAGAAAAGCTTCTGCCAATTCATCGCTGAACATGGAAACAGCGTCGATCAACGTTTCGCGCATTTCTTCGGTTTTTGCTTTAAATTTTGCAGGGATTTCTGTCTCTATAACCTGTTCGCCTTTAGGACCTGCAAAGTATCTGGCTTTACGGGAAACGAGATCGATTATGCCTTCAAAGTTTTCTTCCAAACCGATCGGGATCTGCATTAAAACTGCATTATGATCCAGTTTCTCACAAAGTTGATCTTTAACTTTTTCAGGATCAGCACCGGTTCTGTCCAACTTGTTGATGAAGGCGATATGAGGAACCTTGTAGCGTTTCAATTGTCTATCCACTGTGATGGATTGCGACTGCACTCCGCTCACGCCACAGAGAACAAGTATAGCTCCGTCCAGCACTCGCAGGGCATTTTCTACTTCGATCGTAAAATCAATATGTCCCGGAGTGTCGATCACATTAAGATCGTAGCCTTTCCATCTCACATTAGTTGCAGCGGATGCGATCGTGATACCGCGTTCTTTTTCCAGTTCCATGGAATCCATAGTTGCACCAATACCGTCTTTTCCATGTACTTCACCGATTCTGTATATTTTGTTGCAATAATACAGTATTCGTTCCGTTAAAGTAGTTTTTCCGGAATCAATATGAGCACTGATACCGATATTTCTAACTTTTTTAATATCCATTTTTTCCTTTAAATTTAATAGATAAAATTCATCTTTTAAGTGGGGTTTTCTGTTCATCATTCCCAAGTACAACTTAGGGGAGAGGATAAAAGATTTTTACATACTATTGATCGACATCTTTTCCAGATCTTCGATGGACTCAGCAACAGCTTCGGAAAGTGTGGGATGTGCAAAAACGATTTTGAGTGCTTCATCAATTGTCATTCCGGATTGAATAATGATACCACCTTCTGCAATGAGCTCCGTTGCCTGAGGTCCGATAATGTGCATGCCTACAAGTTTCTTACTTTTTGCCTCGGCAATAGTTTTAACAAATCCGAAAACATTTCCCAAACCAAGAGCTTTACCATTGGCAGAGAAAGGGAATTTCCCAACTAATATTTCTTCGTATTTTTCTTTTGCCTGAGCTTCCGTGAGACCGACAGAGCCGATTTCAGGATTGGTAAAAGTGCATCGAGGTATATTTTCGTAACGGAGTTCATCGAACTTTGAGTTAATTCCTTCGATCCTGTTTTTTATGATCTCAGTAGTAAGAAGTCCTTGTTTACTGGCTGTATGAGCAAGCATCATTTTCGCAGTCACATCCCCTATGGCAAAGAGATTTTTCTCATTTGTTTCAAAATCATTATTGATTGTAATTGCATTTTTGTTTTTAGTAATATCAAAATTTTTGCACTCAATATCGAATACCGGGTCTCTTCCGACACTGAGAAGCACTTTATCAGTTGTGATTTCTTTACCATTTGAGAGTGATAGTCGCAACTCGCCATTTACGGATTTCCAACTTTCAACCGCAGTGTTCAGATTAATTTTGATACCGACCCTTTTCAAAGCCATTGCTAAGCGTTTGGATATTTCCTTATCTTCTGTGCTTATAAGTTGTGGAAGAAATTCAACGATCTGAACTTCCACGTCCAATTGAGCAAAAATGGATGCGAACTCACAACCGATTACGCCACCACCCACAATAGTTAACCGCTTGGGCAGATCCTGTAATTTCAAAATATCCTTGGATGAAAGAATATTTTCACCATCGATTTTGAACGCAGGCAGCCCTTTGGGCTTTGAGCCGGTTGCAATTATCACGTAAGATGCCTGTATTGTTAAGTTTTCTGTTGAGATGAGATAGGAGTCGCCATGTTTTTCTAATATCTTCACAGCTTCGTTTATGACCGGTATTTTACGTTTTTTAAATAAAAACTCTACTCCCGAAACCAGTTTTTCAACTACTTGGTTCTTTCGTTCGTAGATCTTTGAATAATCGTATATTGGATTTTTTATTGAGAGTCCGAATTCGTCAACATGATGCAATTCTGAAAACAGGTCAGCAATTTTCACTAGCGTTTTTGTGGGGATGCATCCCCAATTAAGACATACACCGCCAAGACGTTCCTTTTCAAAAACCACTGTGTCGATTCCGTATTGCTGAAGACGAATAGCTGCGACATATCCTCCTGGTCCCCCACCAATTATTGCTACTGTATGTTTTTCCATAAATCTTACCTGTCCTTCATATAATTTTGAGCATAGGTAGAATAATGTTCAGAAACGATAAGAATTTGTTCGTATTGCTCGTCAGACACATCTTTTTTTATTTTTGCCGGACCTCCAAGGATGAGTGAACGTGGCGGAGCTTTAAAATTGGCAAGAACGATCGCACCTGCTCCCACGATAGACCCTTCTCCAATAACAGCTCCATCCCAGATAATTGCTCCACTTCCGATCAGGCAGTTATCTTCGATAGTGCAGCCATGAAGGATGACATTATGACCGACTGTGACATTTTTTCCAATGTTAAGAGGTGCGGTGGGTGGTGTTACATGCAGAACTGAGTTATCCTGAATATTGGAGTTATCTCCGATCTTAATATAATTTACATCTCCGCGTACAACCGAATTGAACCACACACTTACGTGATCGCCGAGTGTCACATCTCCAATTACTTTTGCTCCATCAGCAATAAAAACTTCTTTTCCGATCTTTGGTTCTTTTCCTAAATATTTCAAGATCATTCATACTCCTTAGTCTTTAATATATCCAAAGGCAAATCCGCCTTTGCGTATCAGTTCAATAAATTTATCATCCATTGCAGGAATTGTTAAAAGTTGTTCAAGATTTTTATCATCATTCTGCCAGGAGTATTTCACTTCACCGATAAAGATTGTATGATCTCCACTTCGAATCTGTGTGATGGTTTTGCATTCAAAATTAGCAACAGCATCAGCAAGAATCGGGATGTCGGTCATTTTGCCACGCCTGGTTTTTATTCCAAATTCTATAATTTTTTCAACATCCCGACCTGATTGCATACCACATTGCATCACCTGTTCAGCCATATTTACAGATGGGATTGCAAGTACAAAGTTGCGGTTTTCCGATAATATTTTATGAGAATATCGGGTCAAGCCAACTGAAATTGCGAACATTGGTGGCTTGATGGAAGTCCTCATAAACCACCCAAGCGTGATGATGTTTACGGGTCCATCTTTTGGCTTGGTAACAGCAAGTGCAAGTCTGGATGGTCTGTTCATACGCTTTATTGCATCAGCATGGTTACACTGTATCATAGCAGTCCTTTCTTTTTTCTGATGAAAAGTTCCGTTGCGATCAGAAGTATTGCAATCACAACAAGATACCACTTTTTCCACAACTCAATATCCCGAGATGTTTTTATGATTATTGGCTCGCGCCTAACTCTCAATATTTCTTCAAAATCATCTGAAGATGTGAGCATTTCACCGTTTGTTTTTGAAGCTATATACTGTAAATATGCTCGTTGTAATCCTCGTGTGCTTTGCTCCAAAGTAAGTATTTCGATAAGAATTTGCCCGTCGTCTTTAAAAATATTTTTTCCAAGAGTAGTTTCTGAAGAGTAGGTATATTTTCCGGTTTTCAGTTCATCAATATCTGCTTTGTAGGAATTATCCTTTTCAATAAAGAATTTTTCTGTAACGAGTGAGTCATCTTTAAATATTTTCAATTTTATATTCTGTCCGTTCACAAGATTCATCTTTTCATCAAAAAGGTGGGCAGAAAATTCCACAAGTTCTCCTTCGAGATAGCTCATTTTATCAGATGAGCACAAAAATCTTTGAGAGATATCAGCATTCAGTAGCCACTGTGCAATATTTATAATAAATGTATCAAACCATGGCTCATCCAGTTTTTCCCACATTTTCCACCTGAAGAAATCATATCCTGACCATTGCAGGACGTGACCTTGAAGATAGGACGAAAATGCAATAATTGGATTTTCTGAAACAATATCCGCTTGAGCTATTATTTCAGTATTCGGCTTTCTTTCATAAAAATAAGTGGTGACAGGAGGAAGCGCATTCCAGAACGATGCAAGACCTTCATCACGGTTGACAAGGAAAGTCTGGTAATTCTCCGTTATTTTAGTCGGAATGACGGTCGTCAGCACTGTTTCTCGGAATCTTGTAGTTTGTAAAGGAAGAATGCTGCTCAGTTCAGGATCGATCTTTCCAACATAAAAAATATTACCACCGCGAGAAACGAACTTTTCAATTGCTTCAAGGGTTGCTTTATCAAAATTAAATGTATCTGAATTGTGCAGGATGAGTACATCTGTATCAATCAAGTTTTCGATTGGAGAAGCGGGTTCGTTATCCTGGAAATATCCATCCCTTCTTTGAACAAGCATAGAGGTCTTGAAACGATCATTTTTCTTCAAAGCCCTGTGAATAAAGGTTATATCCCAATTTAAAGAAGATGTTATCAACGTGAATTGTGCTTTATTCTTAACTACACTAATCAGAAATTCCCGGCTATTATTATCTAGCATATATTCCTGCTCGTCCAGCAATTGTACTTCTGCAAGCAACTTTTGATATCCAAGTTTTGAGGGTGTGAATGAAAGATAAAATTGCCTTTCATTATTATTGTTGGAGATCAGTTTTTCTTCAAGCAACCGATCATTTTCATCAAGGATTGATAACATAAATGTGACTGAATCAGGAAGTCCCGAAATTCGACAGGAAATTTCAGTCTCTGTATTCAAATATACCGGATTATTTACCAAGACTTCATCAAGAGAAACATCTATCATTTCGACATCTTTTCCCAAAATAACCGGAAAAACAGGAAATAGAAGTTCATCGATGAGAGTGTATGAATTGTTATTATGTTGAAGTCCATCCGAGATCAGGATAACATCAGATATATTTGCATATTTGGAATCATCCTGGAGTTCCTTTAATGCTAGAAAAATGTCAGTAGTTGTGGAATCCTGCTGTAAACCGTTGCTGAAGGAAACAGTTTCATGGCAAATATCCTGCTCATCAAGATAGGTGTTGAGATCTTGTTCCCAGCGAGTTGCTGATTGAGATTTTGTTTCTTTGGAATTTAGCGATTGGAACATACTCGCACTGGAGTCGATCATAATGATCGAAGTTGGGGCTATTTTTTTTATTCGGGATAAGTGAAGTGTTGGATTAAAAATGAGCATTATCACTATTGCAAAGAATAAGAATCTCAATAATCCGAGAATAAATTTGAGGTTGCTACTTATCGGTGGATTTGTAATCCTGTAATAAAAAAAGATGATAATTCCGCAAAGGAAAATTAGAAGTAATGCCAGCAGGTTCATTTATTTAGTTTGTTCTGAATTTTTTTGAGAAGATTATGTGCAGTTTTCTGTTCAGCAGCTTTTTTAGATTTCCCGCTACCTCTTGAAGAGTACTTATCCCCTATCGAGACTTTTGTGTAGAATTTTTTTTGATGTTCCGGTCCTGTTTCTTTTATTATTTCATAAACCGGATTTTCTGCAAATTCAGTATGGCAGAATTCCTGAAGAATGCTTTTATAATTTTGAAGATCAGTATGAGCAATCAACTCATCAATATTTGAAAGAATAAGATTTTGTATTACGTATTTGGCTTCCCGATAAGAACTATCTATAAATATGGCACCAAAGATAGATTCCATCGTATCTGCTGTAAGCGAAGAACGTTTCTGGTGGGTAAGTTTGATCTCATCTTCTTTTACAAGAATATATTTTATCAGCCCGATCTCAATAGCTTTTTTGTTCAAATAGACCTTGCTGATTATTTTCGAGCGTTTTTTTGTGAGAAATCCTTCATCTTTATCATGGTAAATTTTGAAAAGATATTCTGTGATAGAAAGTTCCAGAACGGAGTCCCCGAGGAACTCTAATCTTTCAGCAATCGAATGTTGGCTTTCTTGATCGTAGATAGATTTATGGATGAGTGAAGCTTCTAAAAGGTCAGAATTTTTGAAAAAATAGTTAAGTTTTACTTCTAACTGTGGAAGTGATTTCCTCCACTTTTCAATTTTTTTGTGGTCAGTTTGAGGATTAAGAACAATTTTATCATACTCATTCATCATATCGCTTGAAAGCCAGTGTCGCGTTGTGACCACCGAATCCAAAAGAGTTTGAGATGGCGTGTTCTATTTTCAAAGGAATTGTTCCTTTCGGGTTGTAATCCAGGTCACATTCAGGATCAGGAGTAGTGAGATTAATGGTGGGATGAATCTTTTGATCTTGAATAGATTTTATAACAATAATTGATTCCAATGCACCGGAAGCTCCGAGCCCGTGACCAAGCATTGATTTACTTGAATTAATTTTCAGCTCATATGCATAGTCACCAAAAACAGTTTTAATCGCCTGAGTTTCACTTTTATCATTCAGGGGAGTTGACGTACCGTGGGCGTTGATATACTGCACATCTTCAGGAAAAATTCCTGCATCATCGATTGCATTTTGCATGGAATGCGCACCTCCTTTTCCGCTTGGGGCAGGCATGGTGATATGGAAGGCGTCACAGGTTGCTCCGTAGCCAATCATTTCTCCGTAGATCGTTGCTCCTCTGGTTTTTGCGTGCTCATATTCTTCTAATATCAGAGCTGCTGCTCCTTCAGCAAGAACAAACCCGTCTCGGTTTTTGTCAAAGGGTCTGCTGGCTGTTTCAGGCGAATCATTACGTGTGGAAAGAGCGCGCATTACAGAAAAGCCAGAGAGAGTGAACCGTGTAACTGCTGCTTCTGAACCGACAGCGATCACAGCTTCAGCAGCTCCATATTTAATTGCTCTGTATGATTCTCCAATGGCGTTTGCACTGGAAGCGCATGCTGATGTGACATTAAAGTTTATACAACGGGCGTTATACTTAATAGCAATTCTACCAGCAGCTATATTTGATATCATCATAGGTATGAAGAAGGGACTTATTCTTCTGGGTCCACGTTTTAGAAAGATTTCCATTTGCTGTTCAAAAGTTCGGATTCCGCCGATACCTGTGCCTGTGATAACACCTAATTTATCAGGATTGATTTTTTCCTCGAGGCCGGAATTCTCCATAGCTTGAGTTGCTGAGGCAATAGAAAAATGGCAGTAACGATCCATTCTTTTTGCTTCTTTGGGTTCAATATAATCGAGGGGATCGAAATTATTGACCTGCCCAGCGATCTTGGAAGGAACATCTTCAAGATCAATGTTCGAGGCGAGAGCAATACCGGATTTTCCTTCACAAAGATTTCTCCATGTATCTTCAACATTTAGACCAAGGGGGTTAATTGTACCAAGACCTGTCACAACTACTCTTTTTAGCTTCATGCCATAGTATCCTTTCTGAAATAGATGGAATGTACCCCACACACTTTTTTACCAGTATGTGGGGTTATGGATTATTTTTTTAATTTTTTGTCGAGAAATTCGATAGCAGTGCCTACTGTTGTAAGCTTTTCTGCGTCTTCATCAGGAATTTCAATGTCAAATTCTTCCTCGAATTGCATGATTAACTCGACAGTATCAAGAGAATCTGCACCAAGGTCTTCAATAAAGCGTGCTTCTAATGTTATTTCATTCTCAGTTGCACCCAGTTGTGTTGCAATAATCCCTTTGACTTTTTCTTTGATGCTTTCGTCCATTGTTTTCTCCTTTGATTTAAGGTTTCTTTTATATCATTCCACCATCTATTATTATCGTTTGACCTGTTATATAATCTGCATCTTCACTGCTGAGGAAAAGCACAAGTTTGCCCACATCCTCCGGAGTACCAAAACGTTTCATTGAAATATTTTCAAGATATTTTTGCTGTATCTCTTCAGGAAGAGCATCTGTCATAGCTGTTCGAATAAAGCCCGGAGCTACTGCATTCACATTAATATTTCTGGAAGCAAGCTCCTTAGATACAGATTTCGTAAAAGCAATAATACCACCCTTTGATGCAGCATAGTTTGCCTGACCAAAATTTCCGATAAAGCCAATCACGGATGATATATTCACGATCTTTCCATGACGCTGTTTCATCATATATTTGGCTGCTTTTTGTGTGCAAATAAAAGTTCCAGTCAGATTCACGTTTATCACTTTATCCCAATCAATCTTTTTCATACGGATGAGCAAAGTGTCTGCAGTAATGCCTGCGTTATTTATAAGAATATCAATTGACCCAAATTGCTGATAAATATCCTTCATGAAATTTTCGACTTCTTCCTCAGAAGTGATATTACATTGAAAACCGGCAGCTTTCAAGCCCTCGGAAATAAATTCATTCACAGTTGAATTAATATCTTCCTGAATTATATCAGCGATTACAACCTGCGCTCCCTGTTCGGCAAACAGACGTGCAATACTTTTCCCTATTCCACGAGCGCTGCCGGTAATGAGTGCTACTTTTCCATCAAATCGATTCATTGGATTCTTTCTATAAATTTTTGAATGCAGTAATAACTTTCTCTGCATCCTCAAGGGTGTTGATCGTATACCTGTTCGTGTCTGAATTTATAGCTTTGATCATGCCAGACACAACACGTCCAGGACCAAATTCAATAAAAGTATCAATACCATTTTCACACATATATTCAACTGATCTTACCCATTGAACTGGAGAAATAATTTGCTGTGCTAAATTGTCAATTATTTCATTTTTATGTTTTTCGGGTTGTGCAGCATAATTGGAAATGACTGGTATTACTGCATCTGAAAAATTGCATTTCTTCATTTCTTCGTTGAGCCACTCGAATGATTTATAAATAAGTGGTGAATGAAATGCACCACCGACAACGAGTTCGACTACGCGTCTCGCACCTGCTTCAGTACATTTATTCATAACTTCAATTACAGCTTTGCTTTCTCCGCTGATCACAGTTTGAACAGGTGTGTTAAAGTTTGCCGCAATGACAACCCCGGAACTCATTTTACAAAAATCTATGATTATTTCAGCATCAAGTCCAAGGATAGCTGCCATTTTAAAAGGCACACCCCTGCTCGCTTCGATCATGAAATCACCACGCTTATGTACCAGATATAATGCATCGAGCCAGTCAAGTGATCCGGCGGCAACGAGTGCGGAAAATTCTCCTAAGGAGTGCCCTGCAGTAAATGCAGGAATGATATCTATGTGATCTTTGAAGTAACTATATGCAACAACGCTGTGGAGCAAGATTGCCGGTTGAGTATTGTGTGTTTTTTTTAACTCATCCTCGGGACCATCAAACATGATATTTGACAGGTCATATCCGAGCCGTTCGTTAGCTTCTTCAAAAAAATGTTTATATTCAGAAAGTTCATAAAATTCTCTTGCCATTCCAACATATTGAGCACCCTGACCAGGGAAAACAAAAGCTATATTTTTCATTATCATTTAATACCTCAGAAGTACGCTTCCCCAGGTAAGTCCAGCTCCAAAAGCATCGAGCACAATAAGATCACCACGGCGAATACGCCCATCTTCTACTGCTTCTGCAAAGGCAAGCGGGATACTGGCGGAGGATGTATTACCATATTTTTCAATATTTATTATAACTTTCTGAGGAAGAATATGGATTCGTTTTGCAGTTGCATCGATAATGCGCAGGTTTGCCTGGTGAGGAATAAGCCAATCAATATTGTCGCCCGTAAAGCCATTTCTTTCCAAAATTCTCACTGCTGCCTCACCCATTGATTTGACGGCGATCTTGAAGACTCTATTTCCTTCCATATACAGTGTGTGCATATTCTTTTCTACTGTTTCTTTTGAGGTGGGATTGCGAGAACCTCCACCCTGTTGAATTAGCAGGTTGCCATATTTTCCATCTGAAGAAATATAGGTATCGATGATCTCCGAGATTTCACCTTTATGAGCAGGAGTAACAAGTGCAGCGCCAGCACCATCACCAAAAAGTACACATGTGTTTCTATCAGTCCAATTCGTGATCTTTGTAAGCAATTCTACTCCAACAACAAGTGCATTTGTCGCAGATCCATTCTCGATGAATTGCTTTGCAATAGTTATGCCATAAATAAATCCAGTACATCCTGCGGAAATATCAAAAGCAGGACAATTAGGAATGCCAAGTTTGTGTTGTAATATGCATGCTGTAGATGGAAATGCATGATCAGGAGTTACGGTAGCAACAATTATAAGATCTATATCTCTTGTTCGAAGAGAAGATCTTTTAAAAAGTTTCTCACAGGCTTTGAGGGCAATATCGGAAGCAGCAGTGTGATCATCAGATTTTCTGCGTTCAACCATTCCTGTTCGCGTACGAATCCATTCATCAGTTGTATTGACAATTTTTTCTAAATCCTGATTAGTAAGGACATTATCAGGAACGGCCATTGCAATTTCATCGATTTTAACTCTGATATCACTCACTTTAGTTATCCAATTATTGCTGGTAATATTCTTTAATGTGACCTAAAAATTTTGATTTTTTTGAAAAACTAGCAAACTTTATCGCATTCGTGATTGCTTTTGCATTGGAGCAACCATGAGCGATAATGGAGATTTCGTTTACACCAAGTAAGAATCCTCCCCCATACTCGGTGTAATCCAATTTTTTTTTAAGATGTCTATAAGCAGGATAAGATAATATTGCACCGATCTTAGCGATCCAATCATGTTCAAATTCCTGCTTCAGGATTTCAAAAAGTGAAAATGCTACTCCTTCTACTGTCTTGAGCATAACATTACCGATGAAACCATCTGAAATAATAACGTCTGCAGTTCCTTTAAGAATGTCTTTACCTTCGATATTACCGATAAAATTTATCGACTTGAGTTGCTGAAGTTTTGCATAAGCTTCAACAGTTACTTCATTTCCTTTTTTGCTTTCTTCACCAATATTTATGAGAGCTACACGGGGTTTTTTTTTCTTCTGAAAATATGCTGAGTAAATGCTTCCCATTTCTGCGAATTGCACAAGATTTTCTGCAGTGCAATCCACATTTGCACCAACATCCAGAAGTATTTCCGGTTCCCTAATCGTTGGAAGCGAGATTGCAAGAGCTGGCCTGAGAACTCCTTTTATCCTACCAAAATATAGCAGGGATGCAGCCATGACAGCACCTGTCGATCCAGCACTTACAAGTGCATCGGCTTTGCCTTCTTTAACGATATTCACGGCTTTCATTAATGAAGAATCTGCTTTTTTTCTGAGCTCTGATACAGGTTTTTCCGAGATGTCAATAACCTCTTGCGCATCAATAATTTTTATTGATTGTTTGGGATAATAATATTTCTCAAGAGCTTTAGTAAGTATTTCTTCCTTACCGACCAGGAAAACCTTGGTGCAGCATTTATTATTAATCGCTGAAACTGAACCTTCGACTTCTGGGAATGGAGCCTTATCGCTCCCGAATGCATCGACTGCGATTCTCATATAATTTATTCGGAAACGGTTATAACTTTCTTGCCTCGGTAAAATCCGCAGTGAGGACATGCATAGTGCGGGCGCATAGTTTCGCCACAATTATTGCATTTAACCATCGGTTCAGCTTTTGCTTTGTAATGCGTTCTACGTTTGCGACTTTTTGATTTCGATTTTTTCTGCTTTGGCACTGGCATTGAATACCTCCGAGAATAATTATAAATATACTTTCATAACTATCTTTAATTTTTATTGAATAAATCGAATTTTTAAGGTTGGAATATTGTGTCAAGTTTAATAGAGATTACTGGATATTCACTCGACTATATTACTTATATGTGCCTAATAACCTGCTTGTTGTTGTGATCGTATTCTCAGAATACTCAAAGCAATTTTCAATGTTTTTTGCAGCTTTATTCCCCAGGTCATTATCATAATAGAGTTCAGCGATTTTTTCACCTTTTGAAACCCTATCCCCTACTTTTTTTAGCAATTTCAATCCAGCCGCATGATCGATTGTATCATCAACATGTTTTCTTCCGGCTTTCACTTCAATGAGTGCATACCCGATATTTTTGCTGTCGATATTTTTGATATAACCTGCGTGATGAGCATAAATTTCTTTTGTATGCTTTGGTTGAGGTAATAATGAGTAATTGTCAACTACTACGGGATTTCCGTTTTGTAATTCAATGCCCTTTCTAAAGCGCTCAAGTGCATTCCCACTCTCAATTGCCCGATCAATCATGACCTCGGCTTTGCTGAAATTTTCCGATATTCCGGCTAAGATAAGCATGTCGACAACTAGTTTATACGTTACTTCCTTAAGGTCGGGTTCCATATTTCCTTTGAGGAATTCTATGGCCTCAATAACCTCAACAGAATTGCCGATATATCTTCCAAGGGGGGCATTCATATCAGTAAAATTAATGATAATTTTCTTATCGAAATCCTTTGCGATCTTACTCATAGATTCTGCAAGTTGATTAGCACGTTCAATCGTTCCAATGAAAGCGCCGTTTCCAACTTTCAGGTCAATGACAAGTCCATCTATACCAGATGCAATTTTCTTACTCATAATACTGGCAGTAATAAGCGGAATGCTTTCGATAGTACCAGTTACATCACGAAGTGCATATATCTTTCTATCAGCCGGAACCACATTATCTGACTGTCCGATAATTGCAAAATTGTTTTCACGAACAATTTCCTGGAATCTGTCCAGCGAGATTTGAGTCTGATAACCGGGGATCGATTCAAGTTTATCCAGCGTACCGCCTGTGTGACCGAGTCCACGTCCTGAGATCATCGGCACCATCACACCACATTCTGCTGCGAGCGGACCGATCATGAGCGATAATTTATCTCCAACACCGCCAGTGCTGTGTTTATCAATACATCTTCCCTGTGATTCGGGGAAAGTAAGGGTGACACCGGAATTAATATATTCTTTTGTCAGCCAGTAAATCTCATCTTCGTTCATACCATTAAGAAGAATTGCCATGAGCATCGTAGACATCTGGTAATTTTCTACTTCGCCTTTGACAAAAGAAGAAATAAAATATTTAATCTCTTTGTGTGATAGAGGTTTTCGATCTCGTTTTTTGATAATTATCTGAGCTGGATTCATACGCTATTTTGTAATGACGAACTCCATAACGTCATCATTGTAGTATATCTTGAAAAGTGCCTGTTTTTTAAATTCCAACCGCTCAAAGAAAAGATAACCGCTTTGCTGTGCTTGAGGACGTATCGGGTCAAATTGAAAGGCTTTCATCATGATATTTCGGATTCCATCCAATCGGGTTTCGTATTCCTCTTTGAGATTTTCATTTTCTTTTTCATCAAAATTCATGAAATAATTCAAATCAAAATATTGATTATCTCCGTACATGATCTTCACCATCTGTTGAGGACCAAAAATTGGATACTGCTCACCCTTATCATCGATCATTACAAAGGCATCTTTATCAATAGGCATTTTTTGATTGGTTTTGTTTCGTAGGATCACATAAAAAACCATAAAATAACTTTCAAGATTTGAGGGTGGGTCGTTCCAGCTTGAGGGTTCTATCGCAATGTTATAATCTTTGTGAGTAATCACTGCATAATTTTCCTGAATTTTTACATTATGAGAGCGGACTGGAAGTATCTTCGGAGCACAAGCAGTGAATAATAACAGGATCAGTAAAATGATGATACTTTTGCTCATGACCTATTCTTCGATAATTTCATCAGTTACTTCGTTTTCGCTAGTTTTTTCATCGAGTTTACCATTCTCAATGCCATTTCCATTTTCATCATTTTCGGAGATATCTTCTTCCTCTTCGTGAGCTACACGGGCAACGTCTGTGACTTTATCACCCTCATTAAGAGTTATCAGCCGCATACCTTGAGTATTTCTGCTGATCACGGAGATGCTACCCACATGCTGTCGTATTACTTTGCCTGAGTTTGTGATGATAATAAGGTCATCATCGTCAATAACTTCTTGTACACTTACGAGATTGCCATTTCTCTTTGTGGTTTTCAATGTTATGACACCCATGCTGCCGCGTTTTGTCACACGATAATCAGCAATTGGAGTGCGTTTTCCGTAGCCATTCTCACTTATAGAAAGAAGAGTGCCTTCTCGTTTGACTATCAACATAGAAACGGTTTGATCAGTATTTCTAAGTCGAATACCAATAACACCCTGAGAATTTCTACCTTGAGCTCGAACATCTGTTTCATGGAAGCGGTTACCGAATCCATTCCTCGTGGCAAGAATAATATCGTTGTCACCCTCAGTGATCCGTGCATCAATAAGTTCATCTCCCTTAATGAGTTTTATAGCAATAATGCCACCGGTACGAGGATGAGAAAATGCTGCCAGAGCTGTCTTTTTGATTATTCCATTCTTTGTGACAATGGTTACAAAATTTGGAAGTTCGAAATCACGGACAGTAACATACGCTTCAATCCTTTCATTTCTTTCGAGCTGAAGTAGATTCACGATTGCTTTTCCGCGCGCTAACCTGCCCACCTTTGGAATCCTGTGTACTTTCAACCAGTGACACTGCCCAAGGTCTGTAAAGAAAAGTATAAAGGCATGTGTAGATGCGACAAAAATACTTTCGATAAAATCTTCCTCTTTTAAATTTGAGCCGGAAAGCCCCTTGCCGCCGCGCTGCTGTTTCCTGTAAGTCCTTATAGGAAGACGTTTTATATATCCTTCGCGTGAGATCGTTACAACCATTTCCTCATCAGCGATCATATCTTCTGTTTCGATATCTGCAGAGCCCTCCAAAATGGTTGTTCTTCGATCATCAGAGTACCTGTCTTTCATCTCAAGAACTTCATCTTTGATGATCTGCATACGTTTTCCACGTATTTCAAGAATGCTTTTAAGTTCTTCGACTTTTTTTACAAGTTCACGATATTCCAGTTCGATCTTTTCACGCTCCAGACCAGTGAGTTTCTGAAGTCTCATCTCGAGGATGGCTTTTGCCTGAATCTCTGTAAATCCGAATTTTTTCTGCAAGTTCTCATTCGCATTCTGCGTGCTGTCCGATGCCTTGATGATCGCAATTATTTCATCAATATTATCCAGAGCGATGCGGAATCCTTCGAGAATATGAAGCCGTTTTTCTGCATTATCCAGTTCATATTGAGTTCTGCGCACGACAACTTCATGGCGGAAATCTATATAATTTTGAAGCAAGTCCTTCATATTTATGACTTGTGGAATTCCGCCGACAAGCGCACGGTTGTTGATTACATAGCTTACCTGCAACTGAGAATATTTATACAGTTTTTTTAGTACAGAATCTGCATCGGCGTTTCTTTTTACGGTGATGACCAAACGCATTCCCTGCCGTCCGGATTCGTCCCGTATATCGCTGATGCCTTCAATTCTTTTATCTTTGACCAGTGCAACAATTTTATCAATGAGAAGTGTCTTATTGAGCTGGTATGGAAGTTCTGTGACTATGATCGATTCCTGCCCATTATTTTTTGTCTCAATAGATGCTTTTCCTCGATTTATGATCTTGCCATAACCGGTCTGGAAATAATCCCGGATCCCCTGTTTCCCGATGATATAGCCACCTGTTGGAAAGTCCGGTCCTTTTATATAGGCAAGAAGTTCAGTCGGTTCGAGTTCAGGATTGTCGATCAGTGCACAAAGCGCATCACTGGTTTCGGAAAGATTATGGGGAGCCATATTCGTTGCCATACCCACAGCGATTCCTGATGAACCGTTGACAATGAGATTGGGAAATTTTGAGGGAAACACTTTTGGTTCCTGGCGGGTGTCATCATAGTTTGGCTGGAAATCTACAGTATTTTTATCCAGATCAGCCATAAGGTCAACTGCCGCATGCTGCAATCGAGATTCTGTGTAACGCATTGCTGCTGGCGGGTCACCATCCTGAGAGCCGAAGTTTCCTTGTCCATTAATAAGAATGTAGCGCAGACTCCATGGCTGTGCCATTCTCACGAGCGTAGGATACACGACCTGCTCACCGTGAGGGTGGTAGTTTCCCGAAGTATCACCAGCGATCTTTGCGCATTTTCGGAATCCTTTTCCCGGTTCGAGTTTTAGCTCGTGCATTGCATAAAGAATTCTTCGCTGGGAAGGTTTCAATCCATCGCGCACATCTGGCAGAGCTCGTGAAACGATCACGCTCATTGAGTATTCCAGGTAAGCTTTTTTCAGTATATCATCAATTTCAATCTGTTCAATTCTTGATCTATCGTGAATCATTTATCCTCCGGTTACACATTGACTTCTGCGTATTTTGCATTTTTCTCAATAAATTCCCTTCGAGGTTCCACATCACCACCCATGAGAATCGTAAAGATACGATCAGCTTCGATCGCATCATCCATTCGCACTGCGGTAAGAATACGTTTTTCAGGATCCATAGTGGTTTCCCAGAGTTGATCGGGATTCATTTCACCAAGACCTTTGTAGCGCTGTATGCCCACACCTGTTGATCCAATCTCTTTGAGAATTTCATCCCGTTCTTCGTCGGAAAAAACATAGCGTGACATCCTTCCTTTTTTTAATTGATAAAGAGGAGGACGGGCAATGTAAATATTACCGCTTTCAACAAGAGGTCTCATATATCTGAAGAAAAAGGTTAATAAAAGCGTGGCGATATGCTGACCGTCCACATCTGCGTCAGCCATAATAATGACTTTATTGTAACGAAGTTTTGATTTATCAAATTCATCACCGATACCTGCGCCAAGTGCAAGGATAATGGGCTGAATTTTCTCGTTATTAAGTACTTTATCAATACGTGCTTTTTCTGTATTAAGCATTTTGCCCCATAATGGCAGGATTGCCTGAAAAGTCCTGTCCCTTCCCATTTTCGCAGAACCACCCGCAGAATCTCCTTCGACAAGAAATATCTCGGTTTGAGTGGGATCTTCGATCGAACAATCTGCAAGCTTGCCCGGTAAGCTTCCGCTTTCGAGTACAGATTTTCTCCGTGTGAGTTCACGCGCTTTTCTCGCAGCTTCTCGTGATCGAGCGCCGAGTATCGCCTTGTTTGAGATCGATTTTGCCTCTGTTGGATGCTCTTCAAAATATTCCATCAGCTTTTCATACACAACGGAATTGACAATACCCTCAATATCGAAGTTCTGTAACTTGGTCTTTGTCTGTCCCTCGAATTGAGGTTCTTTTAATTTCACGCTTATCACTGCAGTCATTCCCTCTCTTATATCTCCACCCTGCGGAGTGTTTTTTTCATTTTTTGCGAGATTGGAATTTTTAATATAAGTATTAACTACACGCGTGAGAGCAGATTTGAAACCGCTTAGGTGCGTGCCGCCTTCTATAGTATTGATATTGTTTGCAAAGCTCAGAATTGATTCCTGGAAACCGTCATTGTATTGGATGGCAACTTCAAATTCTGTATGGTCTCTCTCACCTGATATATAAACTGGTCTATTGAAGAGAACTCTTTTGTTTTCATTCAGATATTTTACAAAAGAAACTATTCCCCCCTCATACTTGAAATCATGCTTTTCATTATTGCGCTTATCCTCGAGGATGATCCTCACACCTTTATTAAGGAATGCAAGTTCTCGAAGTCGTACAGAGAGATAATCAAAACTAAAAGTAATATCATCAAAAATTTCTTCATCAGGCATGAAAGTCACTTCCGTACCTGTTTTTTTGGTTTTTCCAACGATCTCTACTGGAGATTTTACTTTACCACATTCATAATATTGTCTGTATATGCTTTTATTTTTGTAGACTTTTACCTCAAGCCATTTTGACAGGGCATTCACTACTGAAACACCAACACCATGCAATCCGCCGGATACTTTATAGGATTTATCGTCAAACTTTCCACCCGCATGGAGCATGGTCATAACCACCTGCAATGCCGGGACTTTCTGTTCTTTGTGTTGATCGACCGGAATGCCGCGTCCATTATCAATGACAGTTGCAGATCCGTCTGTGTTTATGATTACTTCAATTCTATTACAGTATCCGCCCATTGCTTCGTCTATACTGTTATCGACGACTTCATAAACCAGATGATGAAGACCACGTTCGCTGGTTCCGCCAATGTACATAGTGGGGCGCTTGCGTACTGCTTCCAGTCCCTTCATTACTTTTATTCGTGTTGCATCATATTTTGCTACCATATTACCTCGATTTGCTAATTTTCATTAAGATCTTCAAGTAAAGAGTCATACTCGTCTTTTTTAGAATTTATCGTAGAAGGAATTTTACCCAAGCTCATTACCATATCAATTTTTGAGTTTCTCGGAATATCCATTCCGTACACGGGCTGGCTATAAATCACCTTTCCCTTTTGAATTTCATTTGAATAGGAATAATTTACGTTACCTACTTCCAGTCCGCTATTTATAAGCCGTATCCGGGCTTCATCAAGTGTCAGATTATCCAGCGTAGGAATCTTAATAAGTTCAGGACCTTTGCTCACGATCACATCGATCGTATAGCCCTTTTTCACGACTGTATTGGCTTGTGGTTCCTGGGAAATGATACTTCCATCTAGAACCTCAAGACTGTTGCGTTCACCTACATTATCAATGTACAATCCCGCTTTATAGAGATCATGTTTGGCTTTTTTGTAGTCTTTATTTGCCAGATCAGGAACTTCAACCTCATTCCTGTGATGAGTGTAAAAATAGAGCACAGTTCTGGAGATCACAAAGCCAAGTAAGAAAATAATAATAAAGCTCAATAAAACAAAACCAATCGTTTTTATCGTTTTCATACTACTTTCCTTAAGGCAGAAGCAAAGCTTCCATCCATGTTGTGCTTAAAAGGATAAGTTTTTATATATTTGCCAGATACAAAATCTTTCTCAACAAATTGATCAGGTTTTATAAGAGTATAATTTGAATGATTCTTCATAAATTTTTCTATCTGTTTCTCATTCTCATCCGGGTTGATCGTGCATGTTGAATAAACTATAACACCGTTTTTTTTTAGAAGAGAATCTGCTTTTTCCAGGAATTTTTGCTGCAAGGGTATCAAACTTTTCAGCCGATTTTCCGATTGCAGGCGTATGTCCGGCTTCCTCTGCATCACTCCCCAGCCTGTGCAGGGTGCATCAATAATAATTTTATCGAATTTCTTTTGGGATTTTAGATACAGTACATCTTTCATGACAATATCAATTGAGGAATGCTTCATACGTTTTGTATTCTCTTTGAATTGCATGATGCGACCGGGATCGTTATCAACCGCAGTTATTTTAGCAGTATCTTTTGTCAATGAGGCAAGATAGAGCGCTTTCCCGCCGGGTGCTGCGCACATATCGAGTATCTTCTCACCTTTTTCAGGATGCAGAAGAAGTACAGGTATTAAAGCACTTTCATTCTGGATATAATAGTATCCTTTTTTGAAATACTCATCTTTAAGAAAATTGAACGAAGATTCAATAACTACCATGTTATCAAAATATTTACTTTTGCTGAACTGAACGCTTCTTCCTCTCAGATATGCACTGAATTTACTGTAAGAAATTTTATCAGTCTCGATCCGAAGAGTAAGTTTTGGAGTGCTGTTGAAATAAGTGCATAGTGCTATTGTATCATCTTTACCGAAGATGGATACCCAATTCTTTATCAAATAAGCTGGAAATGAGTATGTAACAGAGATTTCCTGCACTATATCTTTCGGAATTCGGATTTTTTTATCCTTCCTGATATAAGAACGGAGCACTGCATTTATAAAACTGCTTACTCCTTTTTTGAATTCTTTATTGCTGATATTGATAGTCTCATTCACGCATGCATATGCAGGAATTGAGTCCAGGAAAGTTAACTGAAACAATCCGAGTAAAAGAAGGTTCAGCACCTTGGGATCGGTCTTCTCAAAATCAATATAATTTTTCAGCAAAAATTCAAGGTGGATTTTCTGTTTGATGGAACCCTTAACAAGTGTATAATATAAATTATGATCCTGCTTTGATGCGAACTTTGAGGAAAAGCGAGCCAAGACCTTCTCAGAGTTATTCCGCTCAAGAAGAATGTCATTTAAAGAGTAAAAAGCTGCTAATCTCGGGTTCATATTTTGGAATAAAAGTTTCTTATAATTGCTTTTACGATATCTTCAGCGGAGCTGGGAGTATTTTCAGACATAAATTTCTGAATTTTCTTTATTACATTTGCTTTGGAATATCCAAGAGATATCAACGCATCTTCCGCATCATTCACAAAATTTTGTTCTTCAGGTGTAGCTGTATATTCAATGAAATTACCGTGAAGAATGTCATCAAATTTGTCTTTAAGTTCTATGATGATACGCTCAGAGCTTTTTTTGCCGATACCCGGTACAGTGGAGAGAAGTTTCACATCCTGGCGTGAAATAACATCAAATAGATCTTTTATTGTGATGCCGGACAATATTGAAATGGCGATTTTGGGACCAATGCCTGCAACTTTTAAAAGAGAATCAAATACGATCCTCTCTTCTTTTGTGGCAAAACCGAAAAGCCGCTGTTCATTTTCCCGAACATGAAAGTGAATATAGAGTTTACTAGCCGAACCAAGCTCACCAAGTTTATCATAAGTGCTGACAGGAATGGTAATATAGTATCCAATGCCATTCGTTTCTAACACAATGCTTGTCGTTTTTTTCTCTACGATTTTTCCGCTAATATATTCAAACATATTGCAATTTGTTTACATGACAAAGAGCGATTGCAAGTGCGTCTGTAATATCGAATTGCAACTTCTCGTCTTTGATCTTTATAATGTTTTTAACCATGTATTGAACCTGTTGTTTTGATGCATTACCGTTTCCTACAACTGCCTTTTTCACTTCTCTTGCAGAATACTCATATATGGGTATTTGTGCCTGTTCCAATGCAAGAAGCAGCACGCCTCGCGCTTCTCCAAGAGAAACAAGAGATCGAACATTTTTTGCATAGAATATTTTCTCGATACTCGCAATTGTCGGTTTGAATTCAGCAATGAGTTTATTAAGTTCTTCATATAGCAAAGTAATTCTCTTCGCAAGCGTCATCTTGGGGTTAGTTTTAATGACTCCGAACGAAAGCGGTTTCACTTTTTTATGTTCCACATATAGAAATGCATAACCCGTTGCTTTTGAACCTGGGTCAATACCTACTATTATTTCTTGTTTACTCACTTGCAACTTTTTCTAATATCTCGTCGTCGATCTGGAAATTTGCATAGACATTTTGCACGTCTTCGACTTCTTCAAGAGCTTCAATGATCTTTATGACCTGAGCTGCATAATCATTTGCAGGAACAGTGTTTTGTGGGACATATTCGAGATCAGCTTTATCTATCTTAATATCCTTTTCTTCCAAAATGTGAACGATATTGTACAATTCTTTTGAATCGGTAGTTATAATAAAGAATTCGTCTTCTTCTGAGAAATCTTTAGCGCCGGCATCGAGTGCGATCATCATGAGTTCGTCTTCATTGAGTTCTTCCTTCAGCACAAGGATTGTACCGGATTGAGTGAAATTCCAGGAAACCGAGCCCTTTTCAGCTAAGCTGCCATTATGCTTGGAAAGTACGTGACGGACCTCTGCGACAGTTCTTTGTCTATTATCAGTAACAGCTTCAATGAGCATTGCCACACCACCTGGAGCATATCCTTCATACATGACATATTCATAGTTTACTCCCTCGAGTTCGCCGGTTCCTTTTTTTATTGCACGTTCAATATTATCCTTTGGCATATTTTCAGAAGTTGCTTTGTTTACTGCGTTCCGTAGCGCAGGATTCATTTCGGGATCTCCCCCACCGTCTCTTGCTGCAACAATGATTTCACGGATGATCTTCGTGAAGACCTTTCCACGCTTGGCATCTTCCTTTGCCTTTTTATGCTTTATTGAACTCCATTTATTATGTCCGGACATTATACCTCCATCAATTGAGCGATATTACTATTCATCTTCCTTTTTGCTTTCACCAATGACTTTTTTAGCTTGATCATTAGGAAGCTTTTGATAATATGCAAACTGTTGTGTGAAATATCCACGACCTTGAGTAATTGATTTCAATGACGTATAATAGGAATACAATTCCGAAAGAGGAATTTCTGCATTAAGTATCTGCTTGTTCTCTTCCTGCGACATACCGAGTATCTTACCTCTTCTGCTGCTTATATCACCCATGACATCACCCATATATTCTGTAGGGACGACGATCTGCACCTTATGAATGGGCTCAAGCAGTATAGGATTTGCCAGAGCGAAACCATCTTTAAGTGCATGGGAAGCAGCGATCTTGAATGCCATTTCCGAGGAATCAACATCATGGTATGAACCATAATAAAGTTCTACTTGAATGTCAACAACCGGAAAACCGGCAAGGATTCCATCCTTCATGGTTTCCACAAGTCCTTTTTCGACTGCTGGTATGTATTTGCTGGGGATGACACCGCCAACAATTGCATTTACAAATTCAAATCCTTCGCCAAGTTCTTTTGGTGAGATTCTCACATATACTTCACCGTACTGCCCATGTCCACCGCTTTGTTTTTTATGGCGGTATTTCACGTCTGATTTACCGGTTACAGTTTCTTTATAAGGTATTTTAGGATCAGTAAGATTTGCTTCAACATTGTATTTATCTTTCAGACGTTTCTGTACAAGACCGATCTGGATCTCACCCTGCCCGGAAAGTATATTCTGATTTGTTTCAATATTCATCTCTGTTTTTATTGTAGGGTCTTCATCAGTGATTTTGGTGAGTGCAGGACCGATCCTGTCTTCATCGGATTGGCTGGCTGCATGAATGGCTTTCCAATATACAGGTTGTGGGTAAAGCAAAGGTTTGACTATGAGATTTTGTCCTTTCTCTGCAATTGTATTGGATGTTTTGGTGTTTTTCAGTTTTACCAAACCGCCAATGTCACCTGCTGATATCTCATCGACCTCTTCGCGTTTTTTGCCACACACGGAATACAACTGTCCAATTTTTTCTTTTGCTGATTTTTCAGGAAGTTCAACCTCATCTCCGGTATTCAAAATACCTGAATACATTCTCACAAGGGCGATTTCACCAAAGTTGAGTTCTGTTACAGATTTGATAACATAGCCGAGTTTTTTGTCGTAATTGGAGAGATCGAGCATTTCTTTCTCATCATTATTCTGCACAGGAATTTCTTTGATATCCTCTGGTGACGGGAAGAACATATTTATAAGATTGAGGATTTCCTGAATGCCGATATTTTCTGAAGCAGAGCACGCGAACAAAGGAATTGCAGCACCTTGTATGATGGAATTCTTCAGTCCGTTGCTGATCTCTTCCGCAGAGAGAGCGCCTTCTTCAAAGAATTTTTCCATGAGTTTATCATCCGATTCCGCAGCGGCTTCAATAACTTTTTCATGCCACTCTTCTACTTCGTCGGCAAGGTCAGCAGGAATTTCTATTTCTTTGCCCTGGCTGTATGCTTTTTTATTGATCGTATTGATAACACCTTTGAAGTGTTCTGCCGTTCCAATTGGAATGAGAACCGGTACAATGATCTGGTCGCAATAGCTGCTGAGCTCATCGATTATCTCTGTAAACTTCGCATGTTCCCTATCGAGTTTATTGATAATAATTGCTTTGCTGTTATTCACTTCATCTGCATATTTCATTGCCTGATCGGTCATCACTTCGATACCTGCAACAGCGCTGATAGTAATAAGTGCAGTATCGACTGCACGAAATGCAGTGATCATATCACCTTTAAAGTCACTATATCCCGGGGTATCGAGTATATTATGTTTAATTTTTTTCCACTCTAAGTTGCCTAATGAAAGGTTGATAGACATCTTTTTGGAAACTTCATCAGGATCGTAATCCATAAGTGTATTTCCGTCATCAACTCGTCCAAGTCGATTAATCACTCCTGCGTTGAAAAACATTGCTTCAGCAATGGAAGTTTTACCTGATCCACTGGCACCAACAAAGGCATAATTTCGAATACTATCCATTGAGTATTTCTTCATTCAGATCCTCCTGAAATACATATTATTTATCGCTAAAATATCGAGTTACAGGAAATGGTGTCAAACTTTTTTGAAGTATATTTAACTATTTATTTTAAAGGAAGTTATGAACAAATTTTGAGGTGAAAAAATGTGTGTTTTAAGGGAATGGGAAAGTGGAATTTTAATCATAATTTTATGATATTAGAATAAAACAAAATCAAAAAGAATTCACCACAGAGGACACAGAGATCACAGAGAATATCTTCTCCTGATTGTGTCGACATAATGAAATAAATTTGGAAGAGAAATACTACTTTTATAAAAAGTTGATTTCATTTGAAATTCATTTTTCAATATTGAATATCAATCAAGAAATAGTTATTAAGTTGGAAATTACAATGGAAATTTGTTATCGCTTTCCGCTTCACTCTCTTTTATCACAGCTTATCCACCAGCTAGCTGATTAGAGCATAGAATTATATCTATATAATTTACATCAACTAAAAATAATAGAAAAGCCTGTCCAAGAGATTGTAGACAGGTTTATAATTTACAATTTTAGGATTTTATTTTACAAATAACATCTTTTTAGTTATAGAACCATTTTCAGTTATCAACTTACAGAAATAGATACCTGAACTTATATCTTTACTACTCCAATCTACTGTATGAATACCTGCTTGCATAGGGCTATCAATAAGAGTTTCAATTAATTTACCTCTAGCATTATAGATTTGAATTTTTACATTACTGGATCTTTGCAAGGAGTATTTTATAGAAGTTTTTGTGCTAAATGGATTAGGAAAATTTTCTAATTCTTTTACAAATGTTGAATTATTATTTTCATCAATTCCAACAAATTGCTGAGAATCAAAAGCAATATGAGTGGATCCATCACCCCATATTACATTTAAGTATTCATCACCAAATGTGATTCCTGCGAATGAATACCAAGGTATACTGCTATAACTATTGTCTGAAATTTGTTGATAGTACCAATCATCAGAAGGATTGTCAGTATAATTATAATAAACCTTGAAACCATCTTGATATTTCCATTTTACCATATACCACATATCTGAAGTATTTGAAATCACAGGGATTGGTCTATAATATTCTGTTGAAAATCCACTTAATATGAAATTATCCTCTAATAATCCTCCAGAAGTTGACCAAGCAAATTTTTGATAACAATATGAATCATCAAATTTTTCCCATGCAATCAATACCCTATCATCTTGAGCATCAACATGTGGTAATCTATATTCATATCCAGAAGGTGGCTCCCAACAAATTACATCTTCCCAATCATTAGGATCATTCCCGAAGTTTAAAGCACCTCTATAGCAAATTTTGTTATAATAAGTATGCCAACATACAACATGAACTCTATTACTTCCAGAGTTATCAAATACAATATCTGGATATTCCCAATTCCAAATACTACTTACACCTAATATATGAATTGGTTCATCAATAACTGGAGAGATTCCATCATCTTCTTCAAATATCTGGAAATATATTTCGTTACCTACACCAGGTTTTTCCCAAACTACATAAATCCATGGATATGAAGACCATGTTTCTACATCAGTAGTAATGGAAGGATGTCCTTCCCAAGAACCTGTCCATGCCACATAATACGATTGTTCCAAATAACCACTATGAGAGTATTTTCTAATTTTTACATCCCAATCATCAGATGTAAAACCTTCTGAATAGACTATATAAATATATTCATTAGTTACTGCAATGTCTGGTGTAGGAAAATCACAATCAGTTAGCCAACTATCAAGAAGATCCCATGACGTATTAGTATTGGTAATAAATGTTACTTTGTATAAATAGACTCTGCTATTATTACTACTTATATTTTTTGAGAATGTTGTGAACATTATTGTGTCTGAACCAGGGATACGAGCAATGTTTGGACTATCAATCGAACCTGTCATTATTATAACATCATTACCCCATCTTCCACCAGTAAAATTATCACCAGAGGGTAATTCGTTTGAAAAACGATGATTAGTTTCAGGTACAGTAATTACTTCATTGGGAAATGCTTCAACAAATTTTATCTCTTTATTTATCAGCTTTTTTTTCTCAAGATAGCCTTTCTCATTAGTAATATCAGAATTTCTATCTTTTACTGCATATTTTTCTGAAACTTGTACTTCTGAATATTGATTCATATTTGATATTTTTAAATTTTGTGCCATTGCTGTACTTACAAAAGAAAATATAGCAACAATACATATAAATGTGCAAATTACTCGTTTCATCTTTTCTCCTCTTTTTTTAATTTTATCTTAAAGATAAATTTCTTTAGGTTAACATCTCTCTCAGTGCGAAGTTTTATCAGACAAACTCCAGAGCCACTATCTTATTATCCAAACTACTTACATCCCAACTATCTCATGTTAACCTCCCATCAGCACTTAGAATATACTGTATAATTTTACTATTCATGTTAACACCTTCCACCTGTATATCATTAAATATGCTTTTCAAATTCTGTCATAAATTATGATACACCATCATTTTATTTATTTTGAATTTTACTGATTTTTTAAATAAAAAAAGGACGCAACTTCCAATTACGTCCTGATTAGAGGTATCGAAATACCCAACCAAAAATATATAAAAAAACTCGTCCCATAGGGAGGGAGGCATCCTTCACATCCATTCTGTTGGTCTTAACATTTGTGATTTTCTAATCAGAACAAATAAGAGATGCAATATTTATATTTTAGTTAGCTATGTCATAGTTTGTCCTTATTGTTACAATTAAAAAGTTTCCATATTTCATACTTTTCCCGTTTCATTAAGTCTTTTAATGGCGGTAGAATATTTTTTGTCAAATTTTTCCGATAAACACTGAGGAGATAATTCAATTGTAACTCAACATTCCGATGTTGTGTATGTTGAGATGCGCAAGATCAGTCTTCGTTTCACTGCGCCTTGACAGGTTGGAATCTTGCGTTACAAAAACTGAGTCTGCTTTAAAAAATATTTAACCATGAATAACGCGAAAAAGAAATTTAAACCTTGCGAATAGTTGTTAAACCTTCACAATGGTTGGGAATAGAATAAATGGAAATTTGAAAATTAGTTTTACTTCTTGATCTGCGTTCATCCGTGAAAATCTGTGTGCTATTATTATAATACTGGATTCCCGTTCCATAATCAAGTTGGGAATGACATTAGAGATCTATATTATAACTGTAGGATCATTTGCCACAAATGACTGTATTTACTCGATAAGAATGATATCTTGGACTTTCAATGAATTATTCAGCAATTCAATTTTGATGAGCAGGAGATGCTCTTCCTTTCTATTCCAATTTATCAAGCGTGGATGCGTGATCTCCTTCATATAATGATGATTATTATCCAAGGAAAAGTAATCGATCACCAGATCGAGATCTGGAACCTTTTGCAGCATTTCTTTGCTTAGAAAGTCCCCTAAGTAATTTATTGCAATGATATAATCGATGCCGAATTTCTTAAACACTGCACAAAGCTCATTTACGCGCTCAAATATATCGATCTGAACATTGAGCTCTTTAGAATGTTTCTTATAAAGGATAGGAAAATCCGGCGTCGTGATGCTGATGAATACCACAGAATGTGTATCCAGCATAACGGGTTTGTAGGGTATAAGATCATAAAAAAGCGAATCTGTGCTTTCAATATTTGATGAGATTATTTGTTGAGTTGAATCCAGGGAATTGTCAGAAAATATTGAAGGATTAAAAAAGCATATTTGCTGTTCTTTTTGCTCTGAAAATGGAAAAGGAGAGACGATAAAGAAGTTGCTGTATTTCTCCATTAATGAGTCGGTAAGTTCTGTGCTTTTAAACTGAACAGAATCTTCCGGAGAGAAATTATTACATAGGATCGTAAGCTGTTCTGCATAAATTAAAGATGAAAAAACGAAGAGCATAATTACCAAACTGAAAATAATCGATTTCATATATCAAAAGTAACCTTTGCGTAATAAATCTTGTTTCCATCAATTACTTTGCTTTTAATGGCGCAATCGTGATAGGTTACTGCCTTTATTTCATTTTTGATATCATCTTTTTTAAATTGAGAATACTGGCATTTGGTCGAGATAGAAATTTCAGACAAAAAGGAAACCTTGCATTTATAAAAATAGTAATAATTTTGATTTATATTATACAATATTTCGCGTAAAAAATCAATGTAATTTACTTCTATATTGTCGGATGTGAAATTAAACACTATTTCACGACCTTCACTCACATTCATCATTTTATCAAATATGATCTCTGAGAGTGAGATTGCACTGTTTTCAAAAAGTCCTGCAAGGGTTTTGCCATAGAATTCAACTCCGAGATCAGCAGTGTGGTCAGTGATTTTGTAGTTCATCTAACCTTTTAATACTCCAAGAGGTTTTGTGCGAACAATTTTCTTTGCAAGACCAGCCATCTCAACTGCTTCCACAACATCTGAAACATTTTTGTATGTTTGGGGAGATTCTTCAACGAGTGTGTTCTTCTGAACTGAGAACACAACAATTCCCTTTTTTTGCAGTTCATTTTTCACCTGCTGGTATGAGAACGTTCGTTTTGCCTTACTTCTGCTCATCACGCGACCTGCACCGTGGCAGCATGAGCCGAAACTCTCCTGCATTGCTTGTTCTGTACCGATCAAAAGATATGAATGAGTTCCCATATCTCCCGGAATGATAACCGGTTGCCCTATTTTTCTATACTCTTCAGAAAGTTCATCGCGTCCCGGACCGAATGCCCGTGTTGCGCCTTTTCTGTGGACGCACAGCTTCATCTCTTTGCCATTGACTTTGTGCGTTTCAACCTTTGCAATGTTATGGCATACATCATAAATGAGCTGAAAACCGAGCTGCTCTTCAGAAATGGAGAGAGTTTTAATGAGTGCTTTTTTCGCAAGACTCATCAGAACCTGCCGGTTCGCCCATGCATAATTTGCAGCACAGCACATTGCCTGAAAATATTTCTGCCCCAGTTCTGAAGTGAATTGGGTACAAGCAAGCTGTCTATCCGGAATTTTATATGGTAATGAAGATAAATTTTTCACCATTTGATGAAGAAAATCATCACAAACTTGGTAGCCGAATCCGCGTGAGCCGCTGTGCACCATAATGATAACCTGTTCTTTTTCCAGCGACAATCTGCGAGCAAGCTGTTCATCATATATTTTATCAATAACCCCTATCTCCAGGAAATGATTTCCGGAACCAAGTGTGCCAACCTGGTCGAGTCCGCGCTGGCGGGTACGCTCACTGATCGTATCAGGATTTGCATCTTTCATACAACCAAAATTTTCGATACGCTCGAGATCACTTTCTACACCAAAACCTTTCTCAATCGCCCATTTTGCGCCCTTGAGCATTACATCAGTTTCTTCTTTATGATCGAGCTTCTTGATTGCTCCGCTCGAACCGATTCCGCTGGGAACGAATTTATAGAATCCTTCTACAATTTTTGGAATATTATCTCTGATATCACTATATGATAAATTTGTCCTGCAAAATCTCACTCCGCAGTTGATATCGTACCCAACACCACCCGGTGAGATTATTCCATTGTCAACATCAAATGCTGCCACTCCACCAATAGGAAAGCCGTATCCATAGTGAATATCAGGCATTGCCATTGCATATTTTTGAATTCCGGGAAGATGTGCAACATTGATAAGCTGGGAAAGTGCATTGTCTTTAAAAATCTGTGGGAGCATTTTTTCTGTCGCATAAAACCGTGCAGGAACAGTCATCTCTCCAACACGTGGAATTTCCCATATAGCATCGGAAATTTTATTGATTGAATGTCCGTTAAATTGCATTGCCACTTATCCTTAAATGATTATACTGGTTGTATTACTACAGATTCAAGGGCTTTTCTTAGCGTGTCGATATTCACGTGAGTATTGATGCAGGGTCCGTTGGGACGTAGATTGAAAACGCCAAGTGTCATAATAGGATAGGCATCACGAATTCCCGAAACCAGGTCACGATAACAAGCTACAGCAATGATCACTTTTGGTTTTTTATCAATAATAATTTTACGTGCAAGAGTACCTCCGGTTGCGATAGAAACATCGACACCAAACTCATCGCAGAGTTCCAGCACTTTCCCAATATCGCAGCGCATGCACCTTTTACAATTTGAGGGATCAACCGTTATTCTGATAGGGCATGATGTATCCTGCAGACAATGAGGTAGGAGTACCAGCGTATTTTTGGGATCGAATTTCTTTCGCAGAGAACGAATAAAAGTATCATTAACCCTTACAAAGGATTCCCCAATATGCTCTTCAGGAATACCTGTGAGCGAACCAAAAAACACACATACGGGATACATAATCCGGATGAACATATGTGTTGCGAACTTTGCGATGATGAAATTTCTCTCAAAAATTGCTGTTAGCAGCACGAGTAGGGAACCAACCACAAGAAAGAAGAAAAATATTCTCAGCGCGGTAAGAAGGATAAAGGGGAATGCCTCGTTGAATTCATGAAGTCGCGGGGAGATGAAATACCACAACGCAGTAACTCCCACCATCAACAGAATAAGACTGATCGTTGAAAGCCAGAGGAAAAGAGCTTTACCAGCCGGTTTTGAGTTTGTCTTTGAATCTTTCATGAAGTATTTTTACGCCTAAGCTGTAGGCATATGCGGACATTGCGGGTTTTCCTTGAGGTTTTATTTCTCTCACAAGAAGCAATCTGTATCCTGTGGAAACAAGAAATCCCTCTTGTTTCTCAATTTCTACGATCCTCCCCACCGATGAATGCTCCCTGTAAGTTGGAGTTGCTTTCAAAATTTTTATCTCTTTTTCTTTAAGATAACTAAATGCTCCGGGTTGTGGAGCAAGACCCCGTATCTGATTATTTATCTCATCAGCAGTTTGGTGCCACTTAATTTGGCGATTTTTACGGGTAATCAGGTGCGAATAGGTTGCATATCGATCGTTTTGAGGGACTGGTGAGTCCTTTCCCTGCTCAATAAGAGAAATCGCTTCCACAATGTCATTTGCACCCTTTTCGCTTAATTTTTTGGAAAGAGTGATGAAGTTATCATCATGCTGAATGGACAACCTACCCTGAAGTATAATATCACCTGCATCCATTTTACTATTCATATAGAAAACTGTTGTGCCTGTAACAGAATCTCCGTGAAAGAGTGCCCAGTTGATTGGAGAAGGTCCCCGGTATTTTGGTAAGAGAGAGGGATGTAGGTTGATACAACCGTATTTTGGAATACTCAAAATCTTATTTTTCAGAATTTTTCCGAACGCAGCGGTAACGATCAAATCCGGTTCAAATGCTTGAATCTTTTCGAGTGAAGAAAGAGTATTTACAGAATGAGGTTGGTACACTTCCAAATCATGCTCAAGTGCAAATTCCTTAACTGGTGATTGTGAAAGCTTTTGTCCTCTTCCCCTTTTCCTGTCCGGTTGAGTTATGACTAATTGTGGTTTTCTGCGATCTTGTAGAAGTTTTTTGAGTGTGGGAACTGAAAATTCGGGAGTTCCCATAAAGATTATTTTTTCAATCCGTTTCACCCAACATTAACTCCGTTTTTGGTTGTTGATGCCATCTTCTTAAGTTTTCCATGCAGTAATTTTCTTCTTATTGAAGAAATTCTATCTACAAAAAGAATTCCATCGAGATGATCATTTTCATGCTGTGCTGCTCGGGCAAACAACTCTCGTCCTGTGTAGTTTTTCCATTTTCCATGAAGATCCTGCGCTCGGAATTTCACTATCTGTGCCCGTTTGACTTTTTCATATATTTCAGGAAAACTAAGACAACCCTCAAGCATGAACTGTTCTCCCTCATATTCTAGCAATTCAGGATTAATAAACACCATTGGTGTACGTTTATCTTCATCCTCGATCCAGATAGGATTGATAATAAAAATACGGTAGGAATATCCAATCTGTGGTGCAGCAAGTGCAAATTCTTCATTCGCACCAAGTGTATCTAACAGATCCTGAACGACTTGTGCTGCTTTCGGATCTTCAGGGGTGATAGGTTCTGCTGTTTTTCGCAGAACCTCGTCCCCGAATAAACGAATCTTTTGAATCATTATTAATTTGTGAATTTTGTAGCAATTGCATTCTTGGTCACTTCAATTTTAACGCTATCATCAATTTTGAGCACAACAACATCGCCTTTGATGCTGTAGATAGTTCCGATTATGCCGCCGCTTGTAACGACTTTTTCATTCTTCTGCAGATCATCACGCATCTTAACCATGTCTTTTTGTTTTTTTTGCTGAGGTCTAATGAGCAGGAAGTATAGGATGACGAACATGATAATAATGGGTAAAAATCCCATTATGCCGCCACCCTGAGCAGTCTGCTGAGCTGCTTCACCAGTAGCTTCCTGAGCATATAATAAAGATGTGAACATTATGTTCTCCTTTGATTACGATTTCTTGTTTATTTATTGGTTAGAATCTTGAAAATGCTTTTGCGCTGTCAAACAATATCAGAATTTTTGAATAATGGGAGTTTTTCCATTATTGCCATAATTTCACGGTTCTTTTTTTGAATTTTTACCAGTGCTACGATCTCATTGCTTCGGGATTTTTTATTCCAGTAATGTTTAAGATTTTCTTCTGAAGTTTTTGGAATGAATCGCTGGCAATCTCCCAATACTTTTGATTCTGCTTTGTAGAATTTACTGAGTCGTTTCAGATGTTCTTTTGATTCTTCAAAAATGCGAATTATATCAGAGAATAATTCAGAAGCAAGCTGGCAATTGTAACTGTATCTATCGAAAAGTTGGCAGTTGATCTTGCAGATGAGGTCATATTCATACTCAGAGAGTTTTTCGAAGAAATCCTGATTGTCCAGTGCTTCTTGCCATTTCTGAAGAGCCATATTTCCGAGATAATAACCATTTGCTTCGTCAGCGTTCAGAAGCTCCTCAGCTACGTGTAGAGCAGCAACGATCTGTTCCATGAGGTCCTTAATATCTCCTGATTCACCGGGTAATGAGGGCGCTTCTTTAAATATTATTACTGTTGAAGGAGTGTTCGGGGCAATGGAATAATCCAGTGTTTTGTCGCTGAAACTTCTGCAGAAGAGTTCATCACCATTATTTTGATAACCGGCAATGATCCCCCATTCATCTTTCCCATATAGGTTTCGGGCAAGAACAGGAATATTGCTGTCGATGCTTTTAAAAATGATCTTTTTTATGGATTTCTCTGTCTTATTTTTATGGATTTCCCATTTAAGACCAAGATTGTTGAATAGGAATGATGCACAGTCATATCCTTCTGTAGGATCAAAAATATCTAGAGAAAAATCTTCACGGAACTGCAATCTGAATGGATAACCGGAAAGACATAGCAGTACATGATAGTCTATATCGATCTCAAAATGAGTAAAAATTTCCTTAACTGATGTAAAAAAAGTATTCTCCAGCCCCGTTTTCTTTTCCATGCGTTTGATGTTGTCAATGCGTACGGCGTCTTTTTTTATTACCGGGCTTTTCTCAACTTCAGCAAGGTACACACCTAGTTCGCCAGGCCATATCTGGAAGTATTCGTCAGTATTATTACGCTTGATCCTTATAATGATATTCGTGATTCCCTGATAGCGAAGTTTCAATTCTGTAAGCTGCTCTTTGCTCTCTATGGGCTCACCGTTATACTCCATAAGCCAGTCCCCAACCTCGACACCACTTTCGAGGAGTTGGCTGTTTTCATAGAAACCAATAATCTGCAAACCTTCAAGCTTTTGATTTATCATAATAAATATTTAAATTTAATGAAATAAATTATTTGTTTGTCAAGAAACCTGATAAATTTTATATATAATGGCAGTTAATAGCTTTTTTTATTGACACGATTTATTTCACGAGCAACTAAAAATTCCTGAAGAATTTATCTCTTTAAGGTAATTAAAGTGTTGTATAAAGAATTAAATATTTCAAGGAAACTATGGAAAGAATTACTGAAATTGATCAGCTAAAGAGAAAAGCAGAGGAAATTCGTTATGACATTGTGGATATGATCGCAGAAGCCGGCTCAGGTCATCCGGGAGGTTCGCTTTCTGCAGCAGATATCGGGGCTGTGCTATTTTTCAATGAAATGAAGTATGATCCGCAAAATCCTGAATGGAAAGACCGGGACAAATTCATTCTCTCGAAAGGTCATGCTGCTCCCCTGCTTTATACTCTTCTTGCTCATGCAGGATATTTTGAGAGAAGTGAACTGAAAACCCTTCGAAAATACAAATCCAGATTGCAGGGACATCCCGCGTCTTACATGCTTCCTGGTGTTGAAGTTTCAACCGGCTCACTCGGACAGGGACTTTCTATCTCATGCGGCATTGCTATGGCTGGAAAAATGGATAAGAAAAACTATCGAGTTTATACTTTACTTGGAGACGGCGAACTCGATGAAGGCCAGGTGTGGGAAGCTGCGATGTTTGCTACTCATAAGAAGTTGGATAATCTCTGTGCAATTGTGGACAGAAACCGTTTGCAAATAGACGGAGACACGGAACAAGTTATGGCGCTCGAACCCTTGAAAGCAAAATGGGATGCCTTCGGATGGCATACGATTCTCATTGACGGGCATAATATTTCGGACATTTTACATGCCTTTGAAGAATTCAATACGATTCGCAAAAAGCCAACTATAATTCTCGCCAAGACAGTAAAGGGAAAAGGTGTTTCTTTTATGGAAAATATAGCCGGCTGGCATGGGAAAGCTCCGAATAAAGAAGAACTGGAACAGGCATTGAAAGAGATCAAAGCAAGGATGCACACATGAAAACACAAGATATAAAACCGATACGCGACGGATACGGAAATGCACTGCTCAAACTTGGAGAAACAAATCCGAATGTGCTTGTGCTCGATGCTGATCTTTCGACATCCACTCGAACGAACTGGTTTGGAGAAAAATTCCCCGACCGTTTTATCGATGTGGGCATTGCAGAGCAGAATATGGTCGATATTGCTGCGGGTTTGAGCTTGGAAGGTAAAATTCCTTTTGTGACAACCTATGGCGTATTTGTGTCCGGACGAGCATTTGATCAGTTGCGAAATACAGTTTGTTACTCTCAACTTAACGTGAAAATAGTTGGCTCACACGGTGGAATTTCTGTTGGACCGGATGGTGGCAGCCATCAGGCGATCGAAGATATTGCATTGATGAGAATTCTTCCCAGTATGACAGTTGTAGTTCCCTGTGACCATTTCCAGGCATACAAAGCCACAATGCAACTTGCAAAGATGAAGGGTCCTGCATACCTCAGATTGGCAAGAGAAGCAACCAAAGCTATTACCAATGAAAACTCAAATTTTGAGATCGGAAAAGCGCAGATAGTTAACGAAGGTGAAGATTGTGCGATTTTCTTTGCTGGGACGATCGGCTCTGAAGTGATGAAAGCACTTGAGCTGCTGCACGATAAGAATATTTTCCCAACTATTATAAACATACACACGATCAAACCAATTGATAAAGAATGTATTATAAAATATGCTAAGAAATTCGGGAAGCTAATGACTGTTGAGGAGCATCTGCAGGCAGGCGGATTGGGTTCTGCAATTGCTGAGGTGCTTGCAGAGAATTATCCTGCAAAAATGAAAATGCTGGCAATTTATGATAGATTTGGTGAATCCGGGAAGCCGGATGTTTTGCTCGATGCTTTTGGGCTTTCAGCTAGAAAAATTTGTGAACAGGTCGAGGAATTTGTAAAAGAATAAATTAACAAGCCTAGACTTCATAATCACGACTTGTCGGGAGGATGGAGTTCAGAACGATAAATCATAATCTTCATTCTGAACTCCAGATTGCATTCTGCAGTTACTGAAGTCCAGCCCAAAGAAGAACCTTGCGAACGGTTGACGCAGGAATCCTTCTCAAAGGTTTGATAAATGTTATAAGAATATATTTATCAACAATGTAACAGACATATTATATCCACTCACTTTCTGAAATTTACAATAATCACTATAATCTTCTCCGACAGAAGGTCCGAAAAATTCTTCATAACTCTCCAACGACTCCATCATGACTTCTCCTGCTGACTTATAATTATTCTCTATAACACCTTGGTTCAGTCTCAGTTCAATTTTATATTTGCCGATGTTGTATTCGATACCACAAATGACTTCCAAATTGAATATGCTTATGCCGGATAAATCATTGCTTTGAAACTTATACCCTCCTTGAGTAAATTTGTACTCACCACTAAGGAGAATATTAAATGAGGGGCCGAAGATGAAATTCATCTTTCCAGATGAAATATTATGAGTGATTGTTTTAAAAAGGATTGGGATTTCCAGAAAGTATAATTTATAATGTCCGTTAGCTTTGAATGTTAACTCTGATCTGTCCTCATCGATAAGCCCGTCTCCGTCGTTATCGATAAGATCGTACTCATCTTCGTCGAAACTGCCGTCTGCATCATTATCGAGGGATAATCTTTCCTTGCCGTTTCGATATACCAATTTGGATGAGAGGAGCAGTTCCGGTTGAATAACGAGCCAATGGTTCACTTTTTTATTTACGAAGGCACCAACAGAAAAGCCCGGTGTGAAGTCTGAATGTTCCGCAGCATTTCCCAATAACCTTGTATAATTAAGACCAAGCTTGATTCCCTTTTGGTCTATATCTATTGCAAAGAGAGGTGAGCAAAGAGATACAATTAATGTAGTGAAAAGTACTGTTCTTGATATTTTCATAGGAATTCTTTTATATTCGTTTTATCTCAGTATCAAGCATTTCTTCACTTCCACCAATTCCCCATCTGTCGCTAATTTATAGAAATAGACGCCAGGGCTTACCTGTTCTCCATTCTGGTCTCGAGCATTCCACAGAAGCGTATAATTTCCTTTACCGTAACGATCATTCGTGAGTGATTTTACTTTCTGACCTTTGAGATTGTACACAGAAATATTTACATTACTGTTATGGGGAATTGAGAAGGAAATATTGGTCGAGGATGTAAAAGGATTTGGCGAACTAACAATTGTTGGATTCTCAGTTGGCATAGATGGTTCGTCCGTACCAGCGGGTAAATATTCAATATCTACGGAGAGAGGAAGATTATTATATGATGCTAAAAATCCTGTAACTTCATAGTCTCCATCCGGAATTGGATTCCCGTAATAGTTTGTCATGTTCCAGCTGCACGTTGCTTCGAAAGAATCTTCTGGGTATAAATTTAAGAACCAGACGATGTAAAAAAAGGGTTTACCCCAAGACCACATCCATATACCTATTGTGTCTTGAGTTACATAAAAATCAAATTCTTGGGTTGATGGAAAAGCTAAAACAACCGTTGAAGACTTGTAATTAGTAACCCTATAACACATGTGCACTGAATCTCCGGGTAGATAGGTTAGTTTATCTGTAGCCATGTAGTATTTAACACTATCAATTATAATAGAATTATCGTTCTCATATTCTGCATATAAGAATAATGGCAAAAAGACTATTATAATAATTACAAAAATTTTCATGTTTTCTCCTTAATATTGCACTGATTTTTCATATAGACCATCGTTTAAAACTCCACTTCAACAAGGTCTTCAAAACCGGGCGGAGAAGTTTCATCAATAATTTCAAATGATATTCCAGGTTCGTTATAAAAGTTGACTAGAACATATCTGCAAGGATGCGCCCAATTTGCCCACAAATAATTATCAATAAAGAAAAGCCAGCATTTCCTTTCAATAATGTATTCGTTTTTCCAGCTATAAATAATTGAATATTTTTCCAAAGGTTGTTCGAGCTCATAAACCATTATTCCCCCGGGAACGGAATCCTGAAAAACTTCAGTTAACAGAATCTCTTCAGCTTGTTCAAGTGTGATTGCAATCTGTGGATCCGTAAAATGATCTTTTGAACAATTTAACAATAAAAAAGCCAAGAGTATTAATAGTATAAAAACTAGTTTTTTCAAATTTAGACTCCTTATAAATTAATGCAGCTCTTTATAAGATAAAGGAAATGGATTTTTATGAATAGTATTATCATCTATTTTTACCTCAATATTATACATTTCTTCACTTCCACCAATTCCCCATCGATAGCCAGTTTATAGAAATACACTCCTGGACATACAGATGTGCCGGCATCATCACATCCATTCCAGACAACGGAATATTTTCCCTTACCATATCTGTCATTTGTAAGCATCCTTACTTTTTGACCTTTCAAATTATAGACGGTTATCATTACCTCGCTGTTATGAGGTATCGAAAAAGAAATCGTCGTCCGTTGTTGAGAAGGATTGGGATAATTTTTTTCAAGTGTCGAGAGCTGAGAATCAATATCCGGTTCATCGATCCCATACTCAATAATTTCATTTCCGACAAGGTAGTTCGCACAGTTATTAATGAATTGCTCGTAGTCGGTTCCGTAATCATAGACAAAAAACCCCGCTGAACCAAAGGATATGACTTTTCCATTTATACCAGCATAACTAAGGACTGCTGTCGGTTTTGTCGGCTCTGCCCATAGATAGAGAATGCTGTTTTCAGTTGGATTTTCGATTATAAAACTGTACTCTCCGTTTTCCAGATATAACTCATCGATATATTGTGAGAGTAGATCGGAAAGCGTGTTATTATAGAATAAAGGTTGAAATCCATACGTTTCACCTTCCAGAAATTCGTCCAGTTCCACATTGAAGATATTGTCTTTTGATGAAAGTGTTCGTGTATAATGTTCATCAGCAACACCGTACTCCCGAAGCGTAAATCCTTCTTTTATCGTAAAATTATTTCTTTGTTCAGGCGGAAAATCTATAATTGATTCTCTTTCTCTATTCGTAATATTGGAAAGCATAACCCAGGCATTTCTTTGTATGACTTCAGGTTTGGGATCACATGCATAGGGCACTAATTTGTCATAGAGTTCGCCATTAAAATGATAGAATCCGAAATAGTCGGAAGGATAGTCCCTCGCTCTTCTGAGAAGAGATTCTATCCAGATGAAATCATTCACAAGTTGGTCCGCTTCTTCCTTTGTAAGATCGTTTTCAAGAGCAACAGTATAAAAATTATTCTTGAGATAACTCCTCAGCTCTTCGGTTGTATAATGCTTTTCAAGAGTTGTTTCCTGATTATTTTTTCCCTCAAGATTTTCAATGCATGACATTAGATACGTATTCTCATCAATATATTTAAATAAGAAAATATTATCAAGAGGATACGACGTGATGTTTTCGACCTGGATTTCGTTTTCCCGAATTGTAAAATACAAAAAATTCATTCTTGAATCAAATGCAGCTTCATAAAGTAATTCATTAATATTACCTGTTTTTGTATGAAGATTGTTCCATCGAATGTTCTTTTTGTTAACCTCATCGCGTGGCTCAACAAGCGTTGGACTGCCGGGAATATTTACTTCAAAATCAATATTGATATCTTCATCAACATAACAATGTACAAAAGGTTTGAGCCAAAAAACATCTTGATAATGGTAGACGTTGAGAAAGCCGAGACTGTCATCAAAAGCTTCTGCAAAGGCAAGTGTGTCATAGTATGAATATTCGCTGGGGGCACCTTTTATTGCAAAATCTGTTTCATCAACAACCCGAATGACACAATCGTAATCTTCCAGATCGACAATACCTGTTGCCTGGTCACTGTTTAAGAGGACGTCCCCATAACCAATAATGATTTGATATTCATTACCCTCACCTAAATTAATTTCAACTTTCCAGTTATCTCCAGAGACATCATCATAATGGATCAGTCCCTTAAACATCTCTGCAACGATTTCATCCTGGGGATTAAGCAGATCTCCAGTTGGATAATAATAGTTTGATGGTGATATGCATTTCGCAAAAACGTACAGTGCTTTTACGGATTTTAGTTCATCTTTTGGTGGGAGGTTTATAGTGTACGTTAATTGCTGTCCACCTGCTTGTATTTCGTTTACCAGCTCCTCATCTAAGACAATCGATGATTGCTCCAGATAATCGATAGTGAATTCTCGAAATAAGATATCAAATGGTATGTCGTTTACACCGCCATTTCCATCTACATGAGAATCAACTCCGTGAATGAGATCAACAAGAAGAGTCGATTGCGCATTGAGAGATAAGTAAAATAATAGTAAAACAAAACAACTAAAAATCTTTTTCATCCATACTCCTTATTTAAATACTTTTTATTTAAACTCAACTTCGGCCATATCTTCAAAAAAATTTGGTAACCAATTTTCATGTATAATATGGAATTGTATTTCCGAAGTATTATAATAATCAATTAATACGTATCTGCAAGGATGAGCCCAATTAGCATAGAAATAATCATCAATAAAGAAAAACCAGCATTTGTTTATTACATTGTATTTACCATAATCACCGCAAGTTTTGACTGTCGTGTATTTTTCTAATGGTCGTTCGAGTTCATAAACCTTCACTCCAGCGGTCACTGAGTCTTGGAGGACTTCAGTCAAGAGGATTTCTTCAGCTTCTTTGAGAGAAATAATAAGATTGGAATTCGTGGTTTGATTATTTGTACAGGTTACAAATAATAATGGTACAAAAATCAAGAATAAAACAATTATTCTTCTCATGTGAACTCCTTTTCTTACATCAATTAATGTCCCAAGTTGTTTACATATTAAAACTTACTTTCAATTTATTATTCGAACTTTATTCCTGTCAAATTTTATCTTATACAAGTATCCAGGAAATTCCATAAAGGAATTTTAGTTATGATTTTATAATATTCGGTTTAGATTTACTTTTTTTCGTTTTTTATTTCAGGAATTATGGTTTTATGATAAGAAATTGGCTTTAATTCATTGATT
>Ga0222696_1000121_pt1 | contig 57040 bp, 47 predicted proteins | sample AntAcemetage1400_FD_179817 | JGI IMG/M metagenome (GOLD analysis project Ga0222696, IMG submission 179817) | Saline water microbial communities from Ace Lake, Antarctica - #1400 | ecosystem: Environmental > Aquatic > Non-marine Saline and Alkaline > Saline | place: Antarctica: Ace Lake... | reverse complement strand
ATACGAAAGCTACCCTGTCCTTAAAATTCCACGCACTGTTTGGTTAATTTGTTTATCTCGACCTTACTCAAAAAGTCATTTAACCACGAAGGACACGAAGTTCACGAAGGATCGTTAAGGAAAAAACAAAACACAGATACTTTCTCAGAAAACCTTTGTGCTCTTCGTGGTGCTAGTTAGTGTCTGACCGAAAACCCCGATTTTTGTGGGGGATGAGTGGTAGCCACACCTTTTAAGGTGCGTTAATTGGTTGCCATAGAAAGCGTTGTATTCTATTGCTTGCGCAGGCTAAAGCCTGCGGCTACCAAAAATCGGGGTTTTCGTTCAGACACTAATTAGCTTTATTGGATATACAAAATATGAATAACCTACCAACGAAACAATTATGAAAAAGATACCAGTATCTCAACCAGCGCTTGGGCCTGAAGAACAGAAGCTGGTCGATAAAGCGATCCGGACCGGCTGGATCTCATATCTGGGTGAGTATGTCCAGGAGTTCGAGGAAGGGTTCGCGGATTTCTGCGGGGTTAAGTACGGCTGCTCCGTATCATCCGGCACCGCCGCGCTACACCTGGCTCTCCTGGCCCTGGGGATTGGACCCGGTGATGAAGTGATCGTCCCGTCGCTGACCTTTGTCGCCACCGCTAATGTGGTTACCTTCACCGGGGCGCGGCCGGTCTTTGTCGATGTTCGCGGTGAAGATTTCAATATCGATCCGGAAGAGATAGAAAGAGCGATTACGAAGAAGACCCGGGCCATTATCGCAGTTCATCTATATGGGAATCCCTGTGATATGGATGCGATTATGAGGATTGCCCGTCTCCATGGTCTATGGGTGATTGAGGACTGCGCCGAAGCTCATGGGGCGGAATATCGCGGGAGCCGGGTCGGATCCTTCGGCCGGATCGGATGCTTCAGCTTCTTCGGGAATAAGATCATGACAACCGGGGAAGGGGGGATGGCGGTAACCGGAAATGCCGCCCTGCGGGATAAGATTAACATGCTGAAAGATCATGGTAGCCGGGGGAGAAGATATCATCATCCGGTGATAGGCTACAACTATCGGCTCACCAATCTTCAATGCGCCCTGGGGGTCGCTCAGCTCAGAAAGATCGATCGTCTGCTGGAGGAAAGAAGAAGGATTTCCGATCTCTACGATCACTACCTGGGCGGAGTGCGAGGCATAACCGTGCCGCGGGAGATGGATAATTGTAAAAGAGTGTGCTGGCTTTATTCCATTCTTATAGATAAGGAGTTCCCCCTGACCAGGGATCAGCTGGCGGCCCGATTAGCGGCCGAGGGGATTGACTCCCGTCCCTTCTTCGTCCCGATGAATCGTCTTACCCCCTATCGTTCTCAAACGCGCTTCCCAGTGGCGGAATCTCTCTCCCGGCGAGGGATCAGCCTTCCGACTTTTAATTCGCTGGGGGAAAAAACCATCTGGCGGATCTGCCGGAGTATTAAGAGGTGGGGAGATCAAGCATAGCATGAGCTTACTCGAAAAGTTCGTAAGCTCTAAAATCCTAATATCTAATATCGAAATCCTAAAAAATGTCAAATGACTAAAATTGAAAACCCAAAACAAATGAGCCCAAGCGGGCGAGATTTCGAACATTTGGTCATTCGAATTTAGGATTTATTTAGAATTTCAATATATGACTGAGAACAATGCAACTTGCCCTATCTGCTCCAGTCCTGATACGGAGATTAGATTCCATCTCCCGGTTGTGACCATCCGGTCCTGTCAATCCTGCGGTCATCAGTTTCAGTACCCGGTTCCTTCCCCGGAAGTACTGGATGGTATCTTTGCCGGCCTTTATTCCGGGGATATGGTTCTTATCGAAAAGTATTTTCCCGAGTGGAAGAAATTTTATACCGGCAGCGATGAGGATCGGGCGGCGCCGCGTTGCCGGAAGATGCTCCCGCGCCGCCTCAGTCTGGCCCGGCGGTTTGTCAGCCCGGGGAGATTGCTGGATATCGGCTGCGGCTTCGGACAGTTCCTCCGGGTCGCCGCGGCCGGCGGGTGGGAGGTTGACGGGGTTGAACCCAGCCGGCCGGCCCGGGACTACCTGAAAAAAAAGCTCGGGATTAAAGTTCGCGAGACCGTTCCGGATGATCTTGCGGACTATCAATTGGTAACCTTATGGGACGTGGTAGAGCACCAGCCGACTCCCCGGAAGTTTCTGGAAGAGATAGGCCGGACGGTCAGTTCCGGTTCGGTACTGGCGATAACAGTCCCCAACCGGAATTGTCTCTTAACCTGGCTGGCTGAGTTTATCTGGAAGATATCCAAGAAAAAAATATCCGGCCCCTTGAAGAAGTTTTATTTCATCAGCCATCTTCAGTATTTCAGCCCTGAAAGTCTCCGGTTATTGCTGGAAAAGTCCGGATTTAAAGTTTTATACTGGACCGGCGAGGATACCTGTCTGGACAACCTTGATATGAAATGGGGGGCGAAAGGGTTGCTCCGGGTGATTTTCCTCGTCTCCCGGATATTTGCTGCCCGGAATCGTATTTTAATCTATGCTACCCCCGGATAAGGAATGAATAATCCGGGGTATTAATTGTCGCTCCACTCGTTATACCTGGCAATCAAAGAGTTTATTGATAGTATTGTCTGAAGAAAAGCATACTGGGCGTTTTTCAAAAAAATATCGTAAAAATCATTAAAATAACTTTCGGCGCTGATCTGATATAATTATATTGGTCTTGGTTCAAGACTAATTTAGCGCCGCAGGCGCTAAATTATGGCGGAAGATACCTTTGAAAAATATACTGACGATTTCTTCATGGAATATTATTTCCGATTCCCGGCGGCGAAATCGCAGTATTATGGTTCCATCAATAAGATGCTCTCCCTGATTGACAATAATCCGGCAAATATTCTGGATATGGGATGCGGGGGGGGGGTATTACTTGATCAGTTAAAGCGATATCCCGGGGCAAAACGATATGGGATTGATATCTCGGAAGAGATGATAAAGTTATGTAAGAGTAAATTCGAAGATATTAATTTCCGCGCCGGCTCGGTATATGAGACCGGTTTTGACGCCGGTTCTTTTGACCTGATCGTCAGCCGGGCGGTATTTCAGCACCTGGATCACCCGGAACGATTTTTAAGTGAAGCGGAGAGGTTACTGACTGACAATGGCCGTTTTATTCTTTTACTTCCAATCAGGAGTTGGATGGGAGCATTACCCCGAAAACTCGCGGCGTCAGCCTTAAAAAAACCAAAGGAAGTACAGGGAAATGAATATAGATCCGGGGATATTATCCGGTTATTCTCCTCAACCTCAATGGCTGTAGAGAAGATTGAATACTTCGGCGGACCTTTCTATATGCTGAGCGGATATGGCACCGGGATCAAGTTTTTTATCCAGGACCCTCAGGCATGGAAAATCCTCACCTCGATAGATAATTTATTGCTCCGGATGCCGCTTATTCCGCCGTTTGGCTTAAACCTTATTATAGCCGCGCAGAAGCAATCTTAATCTGCCACAAAGGCAAAAAGAAAAACCCATAAAATAAGAAGAGACGTGGTTATTGAACCTTTAATTCTTTTCTTTGTGTCGTAGTGGCCAAAAAGCTGCGAAGCTAAGTTCTATTCGGTCTTAATAAAGAAGAAGATCCATCATGAAAAAATGGAGATGTGACTTTCTACTAATAGGGATTATTCTCCTGGGGGCGGGGCTGCGTTTTTATGGTCTGGGAGAGCAGTGCTACTTCCATGATGAGATATTTGAACTCCATATTGCCAAGAGGAGCATCCCTTATATCATCAATGCCATCAGCGCCGCCCCGGTCCATTCTCCCCTCAACCAGATTATTAACCATTATTTCCTTCTCCTCGGTCATAATGAATTGGTTCTCCGTCTCTCCGCCGCCATCTGGGGGGTACTCGGGGTATGGATAATCTATCTGGCGGGTAAGCAATTTTTTAATCGCCGGGTGGGTCTCTTTGCCGCGTTTCTGCTGGCCGTCTCGTCTTTCCATATCCGCTATTCCCAGGAAGGCCGGATGTATGCCCTGCTGGTTCTGGCGGGACTGCTCTCCCAGTACTTTTTCTGGCGGGCGCTGGAAGATAATAAGCGTCGATCGTGGATCGGTTATATCCTGGCCACCACTCTGGCTCTCTATACCCATCTCTTCGCGGTCTTTCTGCTGGGTGGCGAGGTGATCTTTGTCGGATTGAGGTATCTGATGAACCGTTCTCCAGCCAATCGCGATCGCCGACAGTGGTTTTTCTGGGGGAGCCTGCTGGTTATAGGTATGTTATTTCTTCCCCGGATAATCCCGGTAGTCGAGAACACATTCTCAAAAGATTCCTTTGTGGCGATAAATGTCGGCGCGTCTCCGATTGCCCAGGGGATAGTCCGGGGAGTAAAGCTGACCGATCTCACTACTATCCTAATCCTCTTCGGCGCTGGTTCGGGATTCGCTTTCTATATCTATTTTTCCTTACTTGTGGTCGGGGTGGAGGGGTCCCTGAAGCGGTATGGTTCGGCGGTTCTTTATCTGATGATCACCGCGACGCTCCCATTCATCACTTTTTTTATAGTAAAGCCTTCCCGGATCTTCGGCGCACGCTATCTGATATTTCTGCTTCCGGTCTATTGTCTCCTAATCGCCGCCGGGGTAGAGCGTCTCTCAGATGTGGTTATGACTCTATATCACCGGAGGTCGAAGAAGAAATTTCGACCGGTAATGGTCTATCTCCCGGCTCTTCTGGTCTTCTCTCTTCTTGCGATCCGGCCGCTCAAACTATACTATCGGGACTGGAGTTATCCTATCGGGAGCCGTCTCAAGTACGATTGGCGCGAGCTTGTCTCTTACCTAGAGGAGCACGCCCGACCCGGCGACGCGATCATTCCTTCGGGAGGAATCTGGTATTACCATCTGGTTTATCTCCGTCAGTATCTTTCCCCCGGGCTCCAGGAGATGCTGGTCGATGACGTCCCGACCAGGCTGACTGAGGCCGGGATCTGGTGGGTGGGAGGCAATCCGGAGAAGCGGCACTATCCACCCGGTTTCCAGCCGGTTGAGATCGATCTCGACATTCCGGGGCTGTCGGTCAGTTACTGTCGGGGACCGGTCCGGTTCGTGGAGGAGACTTTCCCCGGTCTCTGCAAGCTCCCCGACCTTGACGCGATCGGGATCACTGGAAAGATCTCCGTCAAGCCGGATCGGATCTTCCAGCTCTCCGTCAGGTTCCGGGGGGCGGAGCGGCATTACGAGAGATACTCGCCCTATCCCGGGATTTATTTCTACGCCCGCCCCGGTGAGAAAGTTACCAACTCATATCTGGGAGTGCGGCTGGTGACCGATGAGGACGATGGATGGAAGCACGTGGTCATGAACGGGATAACCCCCTCCAATGCCGCTTCCGCCCAGATCATCATCCAAAAAGATAAACTTCATATCGGGGATGAGGTGGAAGTGAAGGATCTGGAGTTTTACGGAGATTGGAGTAAAAGCAGCGGCGGAGCCGCTGCTTTTAATTCTGCTCAGATAAAGCAGGACTAAAGTCCTGCACTACGAACCTGGACATTGGAAGCAATAATTCCAAAGAGCTAAAGTGTTACAGATAATGCTAAGGGCACATTATTGAAGAAGGTGTTTTTTATTACAGTTTCGGTATGTCTCATCGTGGTGGTGATCGGGATAGCGGTTTTCTCTTACCGCCCCCCGCTGCTTAACCGGGGCGGCCGCAATCCTAAAGAATGGCTTTTTGACCATATTCTTTTTTCCTGGCACTATACCCGGTCGGTCTGGTTTGAAGGGGTGGAAGGCGAGGAATCCGCCCTGCCCGATCGGGCTCTGGCGGCCTGGTATCATCCGGCATTGATTGAACCGATATTCGGTATCCCTCCCTCGGATTATTATAGTCTGGCCGGTCTCTATGAGAGTCTTGGTTGCCCGGCCCGGGCGGCCCGACTCTTTGAATTCGATTTTGAGCGGGGCGCGTCCACTCCGGGCCGGGCCCGGCAGGCCATCCTCTCCTGCGCCGGTCTCGGGGCCTGGGAGGAGGTAGAACGGATCGCCGGGCGGGTAGCTTCTTCTGATTTTCCGGAAGGATATTACTGGCTGGGAAGAGCCCGGTTCGAATTGGAGGATTGCTCTTCCTCTAAAGCTGAGACAGCTCTGCTTCAGGCAAAAAATAATCTGCCGGATTGTGCCGATATTTATTACCAGTTAGGAAGAGTTTACCGGGCCATGGAGGATTATAAGCCTGCCGCAGAATCCTTCCGTCGCGCGGCCGAGATCTCTCCGCTCCATCAGAAGGCCTGGAGGGCTCTGGCTGAACTCCGGAAAGAACCGGGGTATCTCTCCGGCCCGCCGGACGCGTCGGAGATAGCGGACGATCTTCTTCCTCCGCTCCGCGCGTGGGCGCGTTTCGGGAACGAACTGGTCCTTCTGGGGAGCAGCCTCATCCCCCCGGTTATCCATGGGGATGATGTCTTCGGCCTCACCCTGTATTATCAGACCCTTCCGGGAGTGGACCGGGAACTGCTACCGCTGATCAAGCTGAAGTCGTCCCGCTCCGGCAAAGCGATCCTCCTGACCCCGGTTTCTCTGCCGCGATCGCCCGGGGAAGAATATCTGGTTGCTCTGGTCAAAATACGGGTGCCGCGGGATATATGGCCCGGGGCGACCGAACTGTCGATAGGTTTTCTCGATTCGGAAGGAAAGCTCTTGAGGATATTTGGAGAACGCTCCTATGAACTTCCGCTTTCCCCCACCACGGTTCGGCCCCGGATCTTCCGGAGTAATTCGGAATATTGTCTTTCGAAAGAGATCTCCGCCGACGGAGTGATCGATCTCGGGGCAGAGACAGTCCTCTCCGGAGATTCCGGGGTTACGATCCGCCCGGATAGTAAAATTAAGGTGTCGGGGATTGGCCTGATCTCATCCACAATGGATACGGTCCCTCTTCCGGAAGGAACCGAGGTAGGACGGATAGAGTGCCGGCAAACCGATGGAAGATCATCCGTCCTTCCTGTCCGGCTGGGGCGAGAGACCGCCGACGCGTACCTGGACCGGTGGCCTTCCAACATAACCGGTCATCCCCCGGCGGAGATTTCTTCATCTCAGATTTTGCGGGAAGGGGGGCGTGAATTTTCCGCCCACAGTTACCAGGCTGTTTTTAGATTCCCCCGGCCGGTCCGCCTGGAAGAGATCCGGCTCAGCTATGACTATCCGGCCCGGGGGGCCTGGATGGTCAGGTGTCTTTTTCTTCTGACGGATCCGAAAAAATTTATATCCGGTGGTGAATCAGAATCGGGAAGATACAGTGGCACTATTGAAAATTCGGCACTGGTAGACGATTAGGTTGCTATTTTAGAATAATTCTTTCTAATGTATGTAAGCCAGTTATAAATTTTAGGCAACTCAACACCCGCTAATTGTAAAGGAGAGGAATTATTACGTGCGTTAAACTGGGATTCTTTTAGAGTGTGAAACCTCCAATCTAACATTATGAGTTTAAGCCATCGTCCAATATTGATTGGCTTTTTAAAACCTTTCATCAGTTTTGTTCGACGCTTGATAATATAATTGAACCCCTCCAGGACATTATTATAAGGGCTCATCTCAGGATGATCGAAATGGGTCATTAGAAGGTCAAAATTTCTTTTGAGAACTCCAATAACCTTTTTAAGTTTATGATAACCATTATGCTCTTTCGCGAATTGCTCAAGATCATGTAATTTGATTATGGCTATAGCTTTGGTCTCGGCAAATAAGATTTGTTCAACTCGTTCTTTAATCTCTTTATCCAGTTTTGTTTTGGGGCGTACAAATGGGATTATTTGGCCGACTCTACTATATTTGTGAAACACGCATAATTGTATTGGTGTATTTGAAAAATAAGATTTAATAGCCTTGATCAATCCGGGATCCCCATCACAAAATACGCCTTTAATATTGTGAACGATTTCTGGGAGAGCCAGTTGTATTAATTTGACATAGGAGTCTTCGGTTTCTTGTTGAGATACATAATAACTGACGATATCAAGAGTATTAACATCGAATAAGATCAGGAGGACAATATCTCTACCTCGATACTTTAACCATGTTCCATCCAGAGCATAGTAACCACTTCGTTTTGGTTTTAGCCACTGGCTGATCTGTGCATTTGTTGGTATTCGATCAGCCAGTTGCTCGATGTGATGAATCAACCGATCTTTTGTAAATACGTCTTGTTCGTAATATGCCCCGAGAATAGCGATTATTTGGTTAAATGACAACGACCGTAGATACATGTAGCTAACATATTCAATCATCTTTATGGTGTACATGCCTATTAACCCTGCTCTATGAAAAGGATGGCCGCAAGATTTGCATAAGTATTTTTGATAACATCGACGTCTCCATCCGAGCGTAGTAAATATGGTCAGCCATTCAAAACCAAACTTATTATGATAATTGGCACCACACTTGGGACACAAATTTTTTTGTCATGTAAACTATAATCCTCTTTTAAAATAAAGATAAGTTTATTAGTTAGAAGGGCATCGTACTACGATTCCCAAAATATTAATATATTTATAGTAGGATCAATCACTTATAAATTTGGTAGCAACCTAATCGTCTACCAGTGCCGAAAATTATATGAAAGAATAAACCTGGTAAAGGGGAGCGGAATATCCAATATTCAACAAGGAATATCCAATGACCAAGGAAAGGGTCCCGTCCTGATATAGGTTATCACATAGTAGAAGGAGAAAGATGCTATGGGACGGACCGTGATGAGATACAGTGAGGCCTTTAAACGCCAGGTAGTGGATGAGCTAGAACGAGGCAAGTTTGCTTCACCATATAAAGAGAGGAAGGCTTATAAGATAACCGGAGACGGGACAGTAGAAAGATGGGTACGTAAGTATGGACGAGAAGATCTACTGCCAAAAATAATGAGGGTAGAGAGCTTGAAGGAACGAGATGAGATTAAAGAATCAAGGAAGCGAATTAAGGATTTGGAGACAGCCTTAGCAGATGCTCACATTGATTGCTGCCTGGAGAATGCATTCCTTGAGATTGCCTGTGAGCGGATGGGGGTCAAGGTGGAGGACTTTAAAAAAAAGAACGAATTGACGCTATCGGACGTACGAAAGATGCGGAACCGGTTGTAAAGGCGAACTTAAAACTACTTTGCCGTAAAGTAGGCATGAGCCGGCAAAACTATTATAAAGATCATAATCGGAGGAAAAGAAAAAAGGTAGATGAGGGGCTGGTAGAGAAGCTTGTAGAAGCTGAACGGGCAGTCCAGCCGAGATTGGGTGGTCGGAAACTTTATTTCATACTGAAGAGTGAATTGGAGACTGCGGGAGTATCAATAGGAAGGTATAGATTCTTTAATGTACTGAGAACAAATAAGTTACTATTGTCACCTCTTCCAAAATCTCCGCGTACGACAAATAGCCGTCACAGTCTTCCAGTATATAGGAACACGATTAAGGAGATTGAATTAACAGGCCCTAACCAGGTTTGGGTTAGCGACATTACCTATATTCGAACAGCAGAGGATTTTCTTTATCTGAGTTTGATCACAGATAAGTATTCGCGAAAAATAGTTGGTTATCATTTAGGAGAAACTTTAGAAACAGAAGAGTGTTTAAGAGCCCTGGAAATGGCCTTAGAGAAAAAACCGGCCAATGCTCGTATCATTCATCATTCTGATCGGGGATGCCAATATTGTTCTCATCGCTATGTAAATGAGCTAAAAAAACATGGTTTTGAGATCAGTATGACAGAAGAGAATCATTGTTCTGAGAATGCGTTGGCTGAGAGGGTAAACGGGATACTGAAACAAGAGTATTGGTTAGGAAGTAGATTTCGGAGTATTGAGCAGGCTTGTTCAGCAGTGGCTGAAGCAATTTATTTATATAATGTTTGGCGGCCCCACATGGCATTAAATTACAAAACGCCGGAACAAGTACACGGGTGCGCGGCATGATTACGCATCTTCTCCCCCCGGCCCTCCTCCGGAGGAGGGCCGGGGGAGAGGAAAAAAGAAGAAGTTTAACTATAAAAAAGTGACAACTTTAAATCAGGACTGGACAACAAGTTCGGGATGTTGGAGCGAAGCGGCGGGACATCACAAGCAAAAGCACTTGGATATTCCTTGTTGGCTGTTGGATATTCAAAAAAGTGGGAATGCCAAGGAAGGGTTCTGCTTCATTTTGAAGAAGACAATTGGAAACAAAACAGATTGGCGGTTTTGGCAGAAACAGCACAGTCTAAAGGATGGAAAAATAAAAATAACATCAGCGTTTTTGCTGGGAGTATTATTTCTCGGAGTTCCCTCGCTCCGGGCGGGAGATTTTGACGGGGATGGGACGGGAGATCTGTCCATCTTCCGTGCCGCGACCGGGTTATGGGCGGTCCGGGACGTGAGCCGGTTTTATTTTGGCGGCGCGGGCGATTATCCGGTTCCCCTTAACTATGACAGTTCCTCGGCTTCGGTTGCCGCCATCTTTCGCGCTTCCTCCGGCCTCTGGGCGATCCGGGGAGTTACCAGAATCTACTATGGAGGTTCGGAAGATATCCCGATAACCGGGGATTTCTATGGGAACGGCCGGGACGAGATCGGGATATTCCGATCCGCCTCCGGCCTCTGGGCGATCAGGGATTATACCCGGAACTATTTCGGATCTTCCGGGGATATTCCGGTTCCCGGAGATTACGACGGTGACGGCACCGCCGAATCAGGCATATTTCGGAGCAGTACCGGACTGTGGGCTATACGCGGGGTTACCAGGTCATACTTCGGCGCTTCTTTCGACCTCCCGGTTCCGGCCGACTATAATGGTGATGGATCAGATGATATGGGAATATTCCGGAGCAGTTCCGGCCTCTGGGCGATCCGGGGAGTTACCCGGTTATATTTCGGGGCTTCTGAAGATATTCCCCAGCCTTTCGGCCTAACCGGAAATGGAATTGATGCGATATGCATCTTCCGTCCCGGTTCCGGTCTCTGGGCGATCCGGGGTAACTCTCGAATCTATTACGGCCGAGCGGGAGATTTTCCGGCGGCCTCTCCCCGGTACTGGTCGATCCCCGAACTGCCGGTTTTCGGGATCGAGGTGCTGGCTAAATACTGTAACGATGATCACTTCAATAAGCTGCTCGAGGCCGGCGCTTTTTCAACCCGGTATAGTCATATGAGCTGGGCCAGGCTGGAGCCGATCAATACTACAGCGGATCACTTTGATTGGGAGATATACGATCAGACTATGGCTGGCTATGAAGATAAAGGTTTGAGCCCGGTAATTATTTTCTCCGATATCCCATCGTGGGCCGGGGATACTCAATCAGGACCGTTTAATGACACTGCCCGCGGTGATTTCGCTGAGTTCGTCGGCGCGGTGGTGAACCGCTACAGCCGTCCGCCCTACAATATCAAATACTGGGAGTTCTTCAATGAGCCCGATGGAACCAAACCGGATTATTGGGCGATAATAAATACCTGGGGATATTACGGGAAAGAATACGCTCTGATGCTGAAGGCGGTTTATCCGGCGGTTAAAGCGGCCGATCCGGCCGCTCGCGTGGTGATAGGCGGCCTGGCTTACGATAATTTTGTTAACGGTGACAGCGGTAATTTTAATCAGAGATTTATTAACGATGTCATAGAGAACGGCGGGGCGGATTACTTCGATATCATGAATTTTCATTACTATTACTTTGCCCGTGAGACCTGGGGCGATATTATCGGAAAAGCGGATACCCTTAAAGCTATTTTGGCCTGGTACGGGATCAGCAAACCCACGATCTGCAGTGAGGTTGGTATATGGGGCGATGATAGTAATCTGGCCTTACAGGCCCGGTATGTCCCGAAAGTATTTGCCCGGGGAATATCCGCCGGCCTGGAAGCCGTGCTCTGGTTCCCGCTTTCTACCCGGGCCGGGTATATATTTGACGGAGGTCTGCTGCGGGAAGAAGACCTATCCAACCCCAAGCCAGCCTATGTTTCCTATCAGACCATGACCTCCGAGCTGGGCGATTATATATACAGTGCGGTAGTTGTAACCGGTGACCCGAACCTGGAAGGTTATGAGTTCATCTCCTCCTCAACCGGGAAGACCAAGGAGGTGATCTGGGCGCCGGAGGATAGTTCCGGGCGTATGACCTTTCCCTATGAAAGTATCCGGGTGGTCGCGATAGACGGGTCGGAGTACTTTACTACCGACGGCGGATCAGGGGACTATGATGGGAGAAATAACGGCCAGGTTAGGATTCCGATTACATCCAGTCCGGTTTACGTGGAATCGTGGTAAAGAAAGGGTTGGTCAAACGGTAGATCAACGCCGTAATTATTTCGACGATGATTCTTCGGGGGAGGGATTAAGTAGTGTCAGACCGAAAACCCAGAATCTTATAGAATTTGTCATTGAGAGGAACGAAGTGACGAAGCAATCTCCTCACAAACTAAGCAGATTGCTTCGTCATCCCTCCTCGCAATGACTTGATTTTCTGGGTTTTCGGTCAGACACCAAGCATAACAGAGGAGCGATTCATCCGTCCGGGGCGGGGGGGGATAAAGGCTTCCCGGCCCAGGGCAATCACCGCGACGGGGATAATGTAGGGAGGGATACCCATCACCTCGGTAAAGCGCCGGTATATCTTCCTGTTTATCTCCCGGGAATTGATCAGGTCGTCCCCCAGGTGGTTCCAGCAGGTCCCCAGTCCGCACCGGTGAGCGACCAGGATCATCTGCATGATCGCCGCGCCCGCGTCGATATGGATACAGCGCTCCTCCTTCCCCATCGCCCCGTAGAGGCGGCGATCCATTCCGACAAAGATCAGCAGCGGGGCGGTGACACAGTGACGTTCCTTGAGTTTAGTCAGTAATTCCATCTCTTCCGGAGTCTTGATGATCCTGAAACGCCAGGCCTGACGATTACCGGAGTTGGGTGACCACCGGGCGGCATCTATCATCTCGCGGGCAATTTCTTCCAGAGCTTCTCTGTCGGGTTGCTCATCCGCCCAGACCCGCACGCTCCTCCGCGTTTTCAGAAACCGGAGGAAGTCCCCGGCTGCTTCCGGCTTAAAAGCCGGCGGGGGAGTGCTGCCGGGTTCAATATACTTTTCCCGGAGAGAATCGAAACCGTCGTGGACCAGCCTGGCCCAGGCAACCGTTGGTTCCTCCTGGGAAACACCCTGCTTCTGGAGAATCCGGAAGATCCGATCTAGTCGATCTCTCTTCTCCTCGAATAGCAGGTGTTTCGTTATCAGTAGATCGTTATAGACCGCTTTCTCAATCCGGTGAGTTTCATGGCGCATCAGGCTGAGCAGTTCGTCGGTTGAGAGCTTCTCCAGGTCGCGCCGGGAGGTAGGAAGCAGATAGCGGCCGAATAATTTTCCGGCCGCCCATTTAACCCCCGGCAGTCTCTTGAGTTTGGTCGTTATCTTCATTCTAAATAAACCGCGGATTAAGCGGCTTTTTTTGATTGTTTCCATATAATCCGCATAATCCGTTTAATTCGCGGTTAAATAAGTTGTTGAGCTAAGTTCTTGAGGCTGAAGCCCTAGTTTGGATGGCAGTCCATCGAAGTAGAGTTGATTCCAATCGGGGACGGATCGATCCTTCACACTGAGGCAGTTTTTAAGTTTACCGGGGATCTCATCAAGGTTCCGGGCGATAGAGATGAAGGGGACTTCTCTGAACCACTCGATCGCGGAAGTAAGTTTGTGGTCGACGGTGGGAAGGACGAGGCACGGTCTCCGGCAGATGACGGCGAAGATCACTCCGTGGTAGCGATCGGTGATAATGCCGTCGAAAGAAGAGAAGTAATCAAGGGTTTGGGTTAGAAGCGTCTCCCTGTCTCTGGCCTTGATCGGATGGGAGAAGGTGGTGTCGAAGAAATCGGTCCGATAGGGGATGATCCCGGGGATCCGTTCCCTCTCCTCCGGTGTCAGGGCGGCCTCGATATCGCGCCGGAGGCAGAGCAGTACCTTCCCGGTGGTATCTTCTCTCAGTCGCCGTCTAGGCGGCAGTGAAAGGACGAAATCTGGAATGGAGAAGGTGGTAGCCCGGGGGAAGAGTTCGTTCGCGATCCGACCGCTCTGGGCGTCCCGCGCTATGATGGTGAGATCCGGGTGGGCGGCGTATATTCGGCGGGTATTCTCTCTCTCTTTTCTTCCCCTCGGGGTGTCACTGAAGTAGATGGTCTGGGGGAGACTGATGATCTTATGGTCGGGAAAGGAACGGATATAAAGTCGTCTCCTGCTTTCACACCATATGCCCCGATCTCCCAGATTCCCCCCGCTGTGAAAGAAGATAAGATCGTCCGGCCGGATCAGCCATCGGATAGCCGGGAGATACCATTTGCACTCGTCCATATCCAACTCAATCACTGGGAATCCGTCAAAATGTTTCTCCATCCACCGCCGGATGGCGATAACCTGCGCGTGGTCCCCGATGTTGGGGAGATAGGGGGGGGGTGTTACCACATAGATAATCTTCCTGACCCGGCGAAGCCTACGATGGCGGCAGGCGAACCCGATACTGAGGGGAATTGCCAGGGAGAACCTGATGGTCTTGACCAGCCTTCGATAAATTCTGGGGAATATATTCATAATCTATATTGATTGAGATAATTATTATGATAGTGTTACAAGGTTATGATGACAATCAATATTAATAAATTAGCGCTTCTCGCTAATTTAGTTTTGAACCAATAAAGTGAGATAATTTATTGAAATCCCGGGCCCATATTTTATACCTGATCATTGATTTAATCTTGATATCTTTCTGCCTCTACCTCCCCTATGTCTTCAAGTATAACCCGGACCTCATCCGCCGGCTGATCATCTCCCCGACCCCGAAGGTCCTGTGGCTTCCCGACCTGGGACAGCACTCGCTGGTCTTCCTCTTCTGGGGAGTCCTCCTCCTCCTCTTGCTCCGGCTGTATAATCTCTATACCACCGATCGAACGATCTCCTACCTGGACGAGTCGGTCCTGACCGGAAAGGCGCTGGTCCTGGCGCTCCTGCCGGCCGCGGCAGCGGTCTTTTTTCTTCAGATCAAGATATTCTCCCGCGAAGTTTTCTTTATCCAGGCGGTCTCTCTCTTTATCACGCTGATCGGTTGGCGGGTCTTAAAACGTTATCTGGTTCGCCAGCGAGTGGCCCGGGGATTCAATAACCAGCACGTCCTGATTGTCGGGGCCGGAAAGGTCGGGCAGGCCCTGGCCGGGGAGATCACGCGGAATCGGTATCTGGGGCTGGAAGTTATCGGTTTCCTGGATGATACTCGGACCGGGGAAGCGGGAGGATATCCGATCCTGGGGCGGTCGGATAATTTCGAGGAGGTGGTTATGAAGAAGTTCATTGATGATGTCCTGATCTCTATCCCCTCCGAGCGGGAACTGGTCGCCCGGTTGATTATGACCTGCCGGAAGCTGGGGAAGAGCATCCGGGTGGTGCCGGACCTGATGAGCCTGGGGATGGAAGGGGTCAAGTCCGGTTATCTGGGGAGGATCCCGCTGCTGGAATATTATAATAGGGGGTTGCACGGCGCCGACCTTCTTTTAAAGAGATCGTTTGACGTCATAGCTTCGACTCTGGCTTTGATTGTTCTCTCTCCGGTTATGCTAGGGATAGTCCTGGCAATCAAAATGGATTCCCCCGGGCCGATTATCTATACTTCCAAGCGGAACGGGAAGAAGGGAAAGCTATTTAATTTTTACAAATTCCGGACCATGCATGAAAATGCCGATAAGATGCTGGAGGAACTCCGGCATATGGACGAGACCGATGGCCCGATCTTCAAGATCAAGAATGATCCCCGGGTCAGCCGGGTGGGAAGATTTTTGAGGCGCTACAGCCTGGATGAGCTTCCTCAGCTCTGGAATGTGCTGATCGGGGATATGAGCCTGGTCGGTCCCCGTCCGCCGACCCCGAATGAAGTGATTAAATACGAAGACTGGCAGTTAAAGAGGCTGGAGATCCGTCCGGGACTGACCTGTCTCTGGCAGGTGAGCGGAAGGAGTAATCTCACCTTCCGTGAATGGATGAAACTTGACCTCTTCTATATCGAGAACTGGTCCTTCTGGCTCGATATCAAAATAATCCTCCGGACGATTGTGGTTGTCTTCAAGGGAGAAGGAGCGTATTAGAAGTGCCTAAAGTTAAAATTGCCTTAAGTGCCTAAAGTTGAAAAATTCGCCACTTCGTTCTTAAACCAGTCTGTATCGCAATTGGCGACCTCAACAATTTGGGGCACTCTTTAAATTATTAGAAAGTTCCTCTATTATCGAGAAAGATTTAACTTCTTTTATCTCTGAAAAAGAGATAGATGGGGGATTTATTGTCGGCTATGAATGAATTGAGAGAGGAGCGGGGAACGATAATTATCTGGTTGGATGAGGAGACTATCGACGAGCGTATCGACGTGATACCGGCCTGGAAGTGGCTTCTTATAGGCCGGGGGAATTAGTTGTGAGCAGTGGGTTGGGTTATATATATATCTATCTTCCTCCCGAATTATGGAGTTCAAAACCGGCAGATCTTTGTGAAGTTTTATTGAAAAGTATCAACCTGAAGTAGCATACTGTGTTAATTTATCGCTTAAAGGAGATCGAGAGTTCGAGAAAACTAAGGTATATTTTATTTCACCAGCCCAATTTATGACGACAAAAATGAATGAATTTTAACAGTAGAGAAAAGGCAAAAACATGAAAAATATATTATTAATCAGTCTTTTAACGACATTTATTGTGGTGCCGCCAATTTGGGCGGTTGATTTTAACGGGGATGGGACGGGAGATGTGGCCGTCTTCCGCGCTTCGACCGGGTTATGGGCGGTCCGGGACGTGAGCCGGTTTTATTTCGGCGGTCCGGGTGATTATCCTGTCCCCCTTAACTACAATAGTTCTTCAACTTCGGTCGCCGCTATCTTCCGGCCCTCCAGCGGACTCTGGGCCGTCCGGGGCGGACCGCGGATTTATTACGGAGGTTCACAGGATCATCCGCTGGCCGGGGATTTTGACGGGGATGGTCTCGACGAGATCGGGATCTTTCGGTCAGCCTCTGGCCTCTGGGCGATCCATGGTTATACCAGAATGTATTTCGGTTCTCCCGGAGATGCTCCGGTCCCCGGAGATTACAATGGGGACGGGACCGCCGCCGCCGGTATTTTTCGACCCGGCAGCGGCCTCTGGGCGATCCGCGGCGGGGCCCGTTTCTACTTCGGAGGTTCCTCCGACCTCCCGGTTCCGGCCGATTATAATGGAGATAGGGTAGATGATATCGGGATATTCCGGAGCGGTTCCGGCCTCTGGGCGATCCGGAATGTTACCCGGTCGTATTTCGGCGCTTCCGGTGACATCCCACAGGCGTTCAATATAACCGGCGATGGGTCCGATAAGATATCAGTCTTCCGCCCGAATTCAGGTCTGTGGGCGAGCAAAGGTATCTCCCGGATATATTACGGCAGACCGGTGGATTGCCCGATAGCATCGCCGCGCTGCTGGTCGATACCCGAACTTCCAATTTTTGGGATTGAGATAAGGTCTCAAAACTGCGATGAACCTCATTTTGATAAGTTTATTCAGGCGGGAGCAGATACTACCCGATATGGTTATCTTAGTTGGGCCCGAATGGAGCCGACCAATACTACAGCGGATAATTATCACTGGGAGAAATATGATCAGCTAATGGCTGACTACGGAGAGAGGGGACTAAGCACAATTATTATTATTGCCGATATCCCATCGTGGGCCGGGCAGACTCGCTCAGGGCCATTCAATGATGACTCCCGCGCTGATTTCGCTGAATTTGTCGGCGCGGTGGTTAACCGTTACAGCCGTCCGCCATATAATATTAAATATTGGGAACTCTTCAATGAGCCGGATGGGACTAAGCCGCTATATGGGGCGACGATAAATACCTGGGGGTATTATGGGAGAGAATATGCCCTGATGCTGAAGGAGGTTTATCCGGCAATCAAAGCGGCCGATCCGGCTTCCCAGGTAGTGATGGGAGGGCTTGCGTATGATGCTTTTGTCCAGCCGGATGGGTCCGGTAATTTTTATCAGTGGTTTGTTGAGGATGTTATCAAGAACGGGGGCGCGGATTACTTTGATATTATGAACTTTCATTATTATTACTTTGCCCATGAGACCTGGGGTAATATCATCGGCAAGACCACTCATCTGAAAAACGTACTTGCTTATTACGGCGTCACCAAGCCTATGATCTGCAGCGAGGTAGGCATCTGGGGTTATGAGGATCCCTACTATCTTGATCTGCAGGCCCGGTATGTCCCAATGGTATTTTCCCGAGGTTTTTCCGTTGGCCTGGAAACCGTTCTCTGGTTCCCACTCTCTACCAAGGAAGGCCAGACATTTGAAGGTGGTCTGCTGAGGGGAGAAGACCTTTCCGCCAAGCCGGCGTATATTTCTTATCAGACCATGACCTCCGAGCTCGGTGAGTACAGATACAGCGCCGTAGTTGAAACCGGCGCCGCGAACCTGGAAGGATACGAGTTTATCTCATCCATGTCCGGGAAGATCAAACAGGTGGTCTGGGCGCAAGAGGATACTTCCGGACAGATGACTTTTCCGTATGAGAGAATCCGGGTGGTCGCGATAGATGGGTCGGTACAATTTGTCACCGATGGGGGTGCCGGAGACAATGATGGGAGGAATAACGGACAGGTTAGGCTTCTGATTATTCAGAGCCCGGTTTACGTGGAAGCATGGTGAAGGCAAAGAAAAAGTTTTATGTCGCAATAGTCCTTATCGGCATAGTCATTGTCATCCTCTTAATCGGTTATCTCTTTTATACTCCCCCGCTGTTCGATGAAGGGGGATACAATATTCCCGGCCGGATCTATAACTTCTTTACATATATGTATTACGTTACTCTAGCGGATTGGCAGGAGAGTGCTGGAGACGCGCGGGCCTCTCGTCGCACGGCAGCCCGGGTGGCCTGGTACCGGCCTGGCCGGATGGAAGAACTTCTGGGTATTCCTCATGATGATCTTTTTCAACTGGGCCAGGTGTACGCCGAGCTTGGTCTTGATGAAGATGCCTGCCTACTGTTCCAGGCGGCCCTTCCTATGGTCCTCCCCAATGAGGAGAAGTCCCTGAATATAATATCTTATCTGGCGATACTTGGGAAATGGCCGGGGACAGCGAAGACGGCGGAGGAACTTCTGGAAGTATGTCCGGAATCGTCAGCAGCAAATTATTGGTACGGGAGAGCCTTACTCGAAACCGGGGAATTGGCTACAGCTATTGCGTTCTTAGAGAAATCTTATAAATTAGATGAATCCCTGGTCGATGCACTTTACCAGATTGGACGTGCGAACGAAGAATCTGGCAAGGTTCGCGAAGCATTACGCCTTTATAGTGAAGTCACAATATCTCTGCCAAATCATTTAGCAGCCTGGAGTGCATTAAAACGAATTTATGGAGAAAGAGGAGAAAAGAAAAAAGCGCAATACGCTAACTTGAAATGCGAGGAATTAACTCCAGAGATTCCCTGTTCCGTAAGATTTGGTAATCAACTGATATTCTTAGGCTATAATAAACTCCGGCGAGAAGTCTCCATTGAAGATGAATTATCTTTAGATATCTATTTTCAGAATTGGCGCCCTCGTTCCGTCGAGATTAAACCGGTAGTTAGCTTTTTTTCCGAAAATATCCCCTATAAAGTAAGCAGAACCGGAGCAAAATGTTTTATTAAAACAAATGAGGAAGTGATTAAACAGAAGTTAAATTTGGGGAAACCGGTATTTTCAGTCCCCGGGCATTACATCATAGAAAGCATTGATTTTATGATTTCGGGAACCGAATGCAACATAAAAAAGATTTCAAATATTAACAAATTCCGGCAAAGTGATATGTATGTGACACCGGCTTGGAGCCAATCGCAAACGCGAGAAAAGTTGGTGAGAGAACATTTTGGAGACAAAGCAAGTGCGGTGGGGAAGAAGGCTTTCTTAAGCACCGGTCTTGACCTCAATCTTAAGATCGAAAATCCTGATAAAATAAAAACTCTGGGTTTAATTTCATTTGGACGAATCGACCCTACGACTTATCAGGGAAGAGTAATAGCTCAAATCATAGTTAAAACCAGGGAAACCGGCGAGGTGCTTTTTCCGATCAGGGCCGGAGAAGAAACAGCATTATGCTGGTGGGAAGTAATTTCACCTTTCCGGATTAAACACAAGAAGGCGCCAATATTTCGTAGTTGGCCGATTCGTCAAGGTGACAAAAGAAAAGCTCATGAATATTACGCTATTTTTCATTTCAATCGGCCAGTGACAATCGAATCAATACGCGTAAAATATGATGCGCCTCAAGGAGCTTTATATATCTCGGATATAATCTTAATACCATCGGATGGTGATGTGGATTAATCCATTGTATCAACGAAAGTGAAAATAAATATGAATTAAGGAGAGAGAGATAATGAGCGAGGATGAAATTTATTTAAAAGATATAGCGCAAGCTTTTTACCAGCGGAAGTGGATGATTATAATAGGCACGCTCATTTGTATAATAATTGCGGGCGTTATAAGCTATTTATTGCCTCCAACCTATGAATCTTCGACTATGTTGGAGATCGGCAAGATTTATATGCCACCCAATTCGGTTAAAGAAGATGAGGAATTATTGGAGAAACCGAAGGTTATGGAAGAAATAATTAATAGTGGAGCATTGCTGGAGAAGCTTGATAATAAATTGCGAGATGATTTACAGTTTGAAGAAAAATTTAATGCTTATATGAAATCGGAGACCTTTGAAAAAGGTTCTCTCCCGTTAATAGAAATTCATTGTGAAGCCCGGGATCCTCAGTATGCGTTTAAAATTCTTAACAGTTTAATCGAAATAATTGTTGATCAGCACAGTCGGAAATATGAATCGAACCAGAAAGCGTTGAATGTTTTAATCGTAAATTTGCGAGAAAAAATTAAGACCACGGAAAAAACAATCGACGCCCAGATCCAACACCTGAAAGAAATTCAAAATAGCCTGAGTGATGGGAAGCAGAGCATAGATGAGTACAAAAAGGATCTGAGGAAGTTACAAGCTTCACCAATTACACCGGTGGAATTACTATATTTTCAATCATCTTCTTTGAATGAAGGTAGATTTATCTCCGATTTAAATCAGGTTCAGGTTAATCTGCAAGTCGCGATAGAGAAAAATCAAGCAACGATTATTGCTTACCAGGATTTAATAGTAAATATAGAAAGACGAATTACCCTTTCGAAGATGACCAGGGTAATCAAGCCGATAAAAATACCAGAATCTCCTATAAAGCCGATCAAGATACTGATTATGATAAGTGGGGCTATTATAGGTTTTATTCTTATGATCTCCTTCGTATCCCTCCATGGGGCTCTAACACGAAAAGACCGGTAAGATCGTCTAGCTCTAGAAATATTATGAATATATTTTATACCGCATTTATGGATTTGGAGAAACCGGGACCTAAAAGTCATATTCTGGAACTAATCAGATGGTGGGAGAAATCGGGTCATGCAGTAACATTATTTATACCAGGATTTTCAAAACTAAAATCACATAAAAATAGATTAAATGCAATTTTTATCCCGGTAATAGATATATCCGTTATTAGAATAATAATGTTTCAGTTTCTTCTGCTATTCTATCTATGCGCATATTTTTTTAAAAACAATAGGAAGATAGATTTAATTTATGATCGGTTGTACATCCTGCCTATTATCCCCATATTATTCGCGAGAATATTCAAAATTAATCATGTGATTGAATTGAATGGCATTATTAGGGAAGAGATGGCAATGAACAACAATTCTAAATTGGAGATTGCCATCTCAATGCTATTGCAAAGATTTAATTATAAATATACTGATAAAATAATATGTGTTACGGAAGGCATAAAAAGAGATTTAATCGATTGTTTTAAGGTTGAAGAAAAAAAAATACATGTTGTTTCCAATGGCGTTGATACGAAGATGTTCAGGCCAGTTTCATCGGATATTATTTTTCAAAAATATGGAATACCTAAAAAATATTTATTAGTGGGTTTTGTTGGAGTATTTTTAAAATGGCAAGGATTAAATAATCTGATTAAAAGTATTCCTCTTATAATTGATGAATATCAGAATGTGAAATTCATAATAGTTGGAGATGGCCCGGAATATAGAAATCTTTCTCAATTATCCAGAAGGCTGGGAGTTGAAGAGAATGTTATATTTACAGGAAGTGTTCTTCATGATGATATACCCTCGTATATAAACAACTTTGACATTTGTGTTGCTCCATTTACTAGTGAAAGGAATGTTAAAACGGGTCTATCGCCAATTAAATTATATGAATATTTAGCCTGTGGTAAGCCAGTTGTGGTTAGCGATATCCCGGGATTAAAAGAGTGTGTGGTTACAGGTAATTGCGGTGTTGTAATAGAGCCTGATAATCCTGATGAACTGAGAAGAGCAATATGCAACTTACTTTTTGATGATGAAATGAGAAAAAAAATGGGCAATAATGCCAGGAAATTAGCTGAGGATAATTACAGTTGGGAGCGGATTGCGCGGCGAGTTATGCAAATAATCAGGTTGCTATGAAGATAGTTTTAAATCTATCTGAATATAATAATGGGGCTTCCAATAGATTATTCATCAATGCCGTTATTGGCTATCTCTCCTGGGGGATAGTTGCCGTATTTCTGCTATTTCTCCCATTTCAATTTAGAATATATAAGAGTTTTGACTTGCCTCACATCTTTCTCTGGGGAGATGAGGTGTTCTGTATAGTCGCATTTTTAGCATTTTATATTATTTTGATATATACAGGTCACCTTAAAAAGGATATAGCTCAAATAATCGTGGTATTGTTTATTATAGCTTCTATAGGAATAATTTCAGGCCTGCTTAATAATAATAATTTTGTAATAACCACGCAGGGTATCTTTTCCTATATTAAGAATTTTATGTTCATTCCAATCTTTGGATTGTTTCGAATTAATAAAAGGAGATATCGGCGCTTATATAATCTATTACATCAGATAGCTTTGTTATTATGCTTTGTAGGAATATTTCAAGAAATATTATATTTATTTGGTGTTCCTCTTAAGGGAGAAGTAAGATTCGGGATTTTACGGGTAGCATCTCTTATGGGTCATACTAATGAGTTTGGTCTGTATTCCTTGTTATTTTTCATCCTGGATTATAGCTTGGAAAAAAAATTTCGCTGGCAAAATATAGTATTCAGTATCGGAGTTCTTATTTCATGTTCGCGGATGGTCTGGGTAGCTTATTTCCTTTCATATATTTATCTGCTATTTCACATAGAGAAGAAGAAGTTAATAATATATTTTGTTATTCTAATATGCATACTGGGAGTAGCTTTCCCGACATTCTATAAAATATCCCGAAGAGATTATATGGATCCCGAGAATAATTATCGGGGATATTGCTTGGCTAAAGCACTGGAAATATGTAAAGATCACCCGATTTTGGGTGTTGGGCCCGGGATGTTTGGAGGTGAAATATCAGTTGTATTTAATAGTCCGGTCTATCAGAAATATGATTTCTCCGAAAGATGGTATGAGTATGGTCTGGCTAAATTTCATAGTCTTGATCAATTTTGGGCTCAATTAATCGGGGAGATTGGTCTTCTTGGCTTATTGGCCTTTGTGTTATTGTTGGTTTTGCTCTGGCGAAAAGCGAAAAAAGCTTCTATCCTTTCTGAAGATCAATTCAAAAGCAACATTTTATTAGGGTATTCCGCGATACCCATTGTTTTGATGGTATACCTGTATGGAAGTGGTTTGAATATTGGTTCATTCTTAATAACTTATAGTGTTTTGTTTGGGATGTGTTTGGGTATAAAAGATGAAAATTTTACTGATTAATAAATTTTTATACATGAAAGGAGGAGATGCCATCAGTACTATTACTACCGGTAAACTCCTCAATAATCATGGTCATCATGTATCATTCTGGGGTATGGAGCATCCTAGAAACCCGAATTATCCTTACCGGCATCTTTTTTTGCCCTATTTAGATTTTAATCAACCGGGGGGACCACTGAGACAACTAACCCTCGCATGTAACATATTATATTCAATAGAGGCAAAAAGAAAAATCCGGAAATTACTTAAGATTGATAAGCCTGATATTGTTCATTTAAATAATTTTGCTCATCAAATTTCTCCATCTATTTTAGATGTGTTTGCTGAACACAGGATACCGGTGGTTATGACTATGCGTGACTACAAGTTAGTCTGTCCTTCCTACGCTATGCTAACTCCGGACGGTAGACAATGTGAAAAATGTAAGAACGCAAAATTTTACCAGTGCTTTCTAAATAAATGTGTAAAGGATTCCTATTTAAAGAGTTTTTTAAATACTCTGGAGATGTATTTTCATCGTTGGATTCACATATATGATAAGATAGATACATTCATCTCTCCCAGCGAATTTTTGAAAAATAAAGTCAGAGAGATGGGGTTAAAAGCAAAAGTGGTTTGTCTTCCGAATTTTATCGAGATTAATGAATTTATCCCCCAATTTGAGCCTCGGGGAAATCGTATCGTTTACTTTGGCCGCTTATCCCGAGAGAAGGGAATATGTACGTTGATAGAAGCGATGAAGGGATTAGAATGTGATTTAGTTGTCATCGGTGCGGGCCCTTTGAAAAGTAATTTGATGTCAAAAGTTAAAAAAGAAAGATTAGATAACATTCATTTTCTCGGTTATAAAACCGGTTTTGAACTAAAATCTGAAATTCAAAATTCCATTGCCGTGGTTCTCCCCTCCGAGTGCTATGAAAATAACCCACGGACCGTAATGGAGTCTTTTGCATTAGGTAAGCCCGTAATCGGATCCCGAATTGGTGGAATACCTGAACTTATCCATGATGGTGAGACCGGTTTTACTTATAATGCAGGAGACGCTGCTGATTTGCGTTCTAAAATCGAGTTATTATTGGGAGATCCTATTTTAACAATTAAAATGGGCAAGAGAGCAAGAAAGTTTGTTGAGGATAATTTAAATTCAGAAGACCATTATCAAAAACTAATGAAGATATATCAAAGCGCTATAGATAATAAGTAAAAGACCGGATATACTTACAAAGAGATTATACAGGTGTATTAAGTATAAGTTATGAAAAATATAGTTCAAGGAAGTCTGATCACAACATATAGATGTAATGCGAAATGCCAGATGTGTGAAATATGGAAATATCCAACGATGCCTCAAGAAGAGTTGGATCCGAAGTATTATGAAAAATTGCCGGATGGACTGCGTATTAATATTACCGGTGGTGAGCCGATGCTACGGGACGATATTGAAGATATATTCAAGATATTGCATCCTAAAGCCAGCCTTCTGGAACTGAGTACCAATGGATATTATACGGACCGGATTGTTCGGCTTGCGGAACTATATCCTGATATATTAATCAGGGTAAGTCTGGAGGGGTTGCCTGCTCTGAACGACTGGCTTAGGGGGACGAAGGATGGTTTTGATCACGCACTGAGAACAATTCTCCGGTTGAAAAAGACGCCATGTAAAAACATTGGATTTTCTATTGTCATAAGAGATAGAAACGCTTATGACTTGATTGAACTTTATGATCTGTGCTGTGCCCTTGATGTGGAGCTGGGAAATTCGGTTATGCACAATTCTTGGTATTTCCATAAGACTGACAATTTCATTGATGACAGAGAAACAGCTGTTAGAAAAGAGATAGAGTTTACGAAGGCTTTACTTCAATCGAAGCGGCTGGGGTTTAAGAACAAGTTAAAAGACTATGGCAGGGCCTACTTCAATAAGAGTATTATTAAGAGACTGGATGGTTGTGTTATCAATTATCGTCCTCCCTGCGGTGCAGGTGTCGATTTCTTTTTCGTGGATCCGTGGGGTAATGTTTCTCCCTGTAATGGATCCGATGAAGAGTGGATCATGGGTAACATCAAGGAAGATAACTTCGAGGATATTATGGCTTCTACCATGGCCCGTGAAGTGATGAAAAAAGTTAGAGATTGCCAGAAGGACTGTTGCTTTATAGTGACCGAACGTCATGATATGGTCCGGCGTCCCTGGGAACCTATCTGGTGGATATTGAAGAATAAGCTACAGCTTGCTTTTAATATGCCGGTGGACTTGATAGATGAAAGTTGACGTAATTGGCATCAGGGGGTTCCCTAATATCCAGGGTGGGGCGGAAAAACATTGCGAGGAATTATATCCCCGCTTGGCCCGACGGGGGTGTGGGGTTATGGTCTTCTCCCGGAGCACATATCTCCCCACATCCGATAGGCCTTCATCCTGGGAAAACGTGAAATTCAGGTATCTGTGGGCCCCCCACCGGAAAAATATTGAGACCGCGTTCCACTCCTTTCTGGCAACCATTGTTAGTATTATTCGGCGACCGGATATCGTACACTACCATGGGATGGGGGCAGCTTTGTTTCTTCCCTTGGCCAGAATATCCGGGTTAAAGACGATACTCACCTATCATTGCGTTAACTATCACCATTCAAAATGGAGTAAGTTTGCCCGGATGATGCTGGAACTGGGAGAGACGCTGGGGATCAAGTTCTCCAACCGGACAATTGCTATATCTAATGTTACAGCTGAGTACCTGGAAAATAAATATAGACCGGAGAAACTGGCATTGATCACAAATGGCGTCAGTCCGGCGGAACTCCTCCCCCCGGGAGAAACAATTGAGCGCTTCAATCTCAAAGCCGGAAATTATGTTTTCACAGCTAGCCGCTTCGAGCCGGTAAAAGGTTTGCTTGATCTTATTGCCGCCTACCAGGAACTTGATAACCCGGTTTTCAAGCTGGTTCTGGCTGGCGCCGCCGACCATGACAATGAATATTCCCGGGCTCTTGGTAAGGTTGCTGAAAGAGATAAACGGATTGTTCTGACAGGATTTATGACCGGGAGGCCGATAAAGGAATTATTCTCCAACGCCGGTCTTTTTGTGCTGCCTTCTCATTCCGAGGGTCTTCCCATCGCTCTACTTGAGGCTCTCAGTTATGGGCTCCCTGTCCTGGTCAGCGATATTGCGCCCAATAAGGAAATTCCTTTGCCGGCGGATCGGTACTTTCCGGTAGGAAATATAGAAATATTATCCGAGCAGATAGCCATATTGTTTGCTAAAGGAATTTCCGAAGAGGAGAAAATAACTCAGAAAGATCTGCTAAACAGGGATTACAATTGGGAACTAATAGCTGAGAGTACGTATGAATTATATAAAGAAGTGGTGGCTTAGAACCAAGCGATGGATGTAAATGGCTCAGGCACTGTTATTAGTTGTGGACCTACTTCCCGAAAAAGGGAAAGAAAGCTTAACAATTCCCTGATCAAGATTTATTTCATAACTCTGACCCAATATTCCCCCACTGCCCTCACTGTTCCAAACCATGCATTATTGCTCTTTAGATATTCTAACGTGCGCAGATAGAGATTCCACCAGTCCGGTTTTATTATGCAACTTGGATGCCATAGAAGCGTCAGAACTCCTCCAACCGTTTTTACTGTTTCGGCAATCTGTTCAATGTATTTAAAGGCGGTATCTTCATCCAGACGCATTCCTTTGTCGGATTTCAGCATGGCACCGTCCTGGATTATAAGAGGGATTTCCATTATAGGTAATTCCTCATCAGATTCCAAATCATAGATGTGCCATGGATAGCATGTGCCGAATCGGAATCCGATATTGTCATTAAAACCAAGAGTTGAATCATACTTGAATCCGGCCCTGGCCTGAACCGAGGGTGTCTGGTGTATGTCATAATGGAGCATATGGTGACGGATACTTACAATCTCATGACCTACAATCTTTTCCAGGACATCCTTCTCTCTTCTTAATTCATCGATATCATCAAATGTATACCAGGAAGGATGAAGTCCAATCTCCCAACCACACCGATCTATCTCCTGAATCATTTCAGCCACGGTGCAGCGTTGATTATCAAATATTACCGGATCATAAAGTTCATATTCACAATCAAAGTGATGGCGTTTTGTGACGGCGCTCCGGCCCGGCCAGAAGAAAAAGGTGGAATGAGCCCCGTACCGCTTTTCCGCTTCCAACCATTGTTCATAGCAGTGGAGGGGATCTTTCCGCTTGCCGCGCATTCCCGCCCGTACCAGGTTTATGCCTCCGCTGAGATACGCTTTAACCACTTGAAGCGTGCTGTCGCAATTTAATAATTGGCTCTTAATTATTCTTGAAGACTGCTTGAAATAATAAAGGGATATATGATCCGCATCGTGGGTAAGACAAACAGCAAATTGTTTACCGTTCGGCCAGATAGGTTTTTGGCCGCCATTTCCCAGAAACTCCTCGTCCACAATAGGTCGATATAGAAGGCCAGATGGATTTAGCACGTTGAAGGCATAATCCGGGACACGTTCCTCCCGGATTAAATCGTAAGGTAGAAGTTCCGCCTCATAGCGGCCTTGAATGAGTTTTTGGTGATCGATGGGCATTTTATCGTGGTAAAACCTGGCCTCGTAGGAGAGTAGCCACGCTGCCCTGGATAGTATTATAAATTACTTTATAATTTTTTTGTTTAACGCCTTTAATAAGTTGAGAAAAATGAATATTAAAGAGTGGACTTAGTCCATTACATTCAAAATGCCTCTCAGTCCGGCAGAACATTCTTTTCAACCAATTATTATCAGAACTGAAGGGGTCTGGCGTCAAAAATATATTTAAAGCTAATCCCAATTCCCAGGGTAAGTGTGCGTCTGTCCCAACGATCTTAGGTTTATTGTATTTTTGACAGAGCTTTTCCGCGTTCATATTTTGCACGGAAGTACATCTCGCATTATAAGTTTCTACCAGATCAATCAGTTCGAAAGGAATCTCTTCTAAATTGTGAGCTTTCATTGGGTGGGGTAAAACCGACAATCCCTTTGCATTTCGAATTGATTTTAAGACACTTACACAATTTTTAGAACTGCACACTTCTTGAGCAAATAAAGCAATGATATCTCCGGCATTGGTGGTGTATTCTATGGCTGGAATAACAGTGACCCCTATTTCATCTCCAATTGTTTTTGCCCTGGCAATATTGTGCATATTTTCATGATCACTGATTATCAATACCTCAATCTGATTTCGTTGGCAGTATTTCAAAATTAGTTTGACCGGCATAATACCATCAAACGAAGCATTGGAATGTACATGGAACAATACTCGAGTACAGAACATTTATCCATTCCTTTTCCTTAAGGCAGGTATGCAGTATCGTATTACCCCCACAGCTATTCCGCGCATTTCCCTATACAGAGAGGAGAGAGAAGGCAATGGATCATTTAGCCAGATATTTGATTTCGTATCTGGGTTAATACAATCTTCCAGAATAGCCCAGATTGCTCCGAGATTGTCCTTCAGGTGAGCGATTTCCCCGTCCAACGGCCAGTTAAACCTGAGACCAACCTGGTATTTTTCTGAATACTGTATTTCTTCACCCATTGCCATCTGCACAGTCAGAACCGGAAAATTAACACCCGAAGCCAGAGCCAGATCGAGAGAACCCCAGAATTTAGGATTTACCTCCATTAAATATAGATCACCTGTACATGTTTCTCTTTTGAATTCAACCATAGCAACTCCATGCCATTTAAGCGCATTCAGAATATTCATACCGGCTTGTTTGAGGTCTTCCTCGTAAACACTAACTGCGCAACAGCTTGCCCCTCCAGATGGAGGTGTTTGACGGATCCTTTTATGCATGAATATCCGCTTACATATGCCGTTTTGATATAGCGCAAAAAAACCACAACCACTGCCTTCAATATATCGCTGAATTATTGGGAAAGTTTCTTTGGCAAATGGAATATTTCTACCCCAGATCTCCATAGCATCCCACAACTCATCTATATTGGAGGCATAGATAGGTTTGAGCGGAGAAATTTCGTTGTTAGCTTTAATAACAACAGGAAAGATGATTTTGTTTAAATTATCCTCCAGTTCTTTTAATGATGAAAAGTCCCATGCCTCCGGGACATTAAGCCCGATATCGTGGGCCAGAGAAAAAGTATTTTTCTTTTCCAAGCAGGTAGAAATTTCTCCATAATCCGCAAGTGGAACTTTGCAAAATCTTTCAATTTCATTTTTATGATGCGCGATCAATTTAACTGATCTGGCACCAATCGGTAAAACAACATCATACTTTTCTTCTCTTAAAAAAACCAAAAATGCATCAAAATAATCCTCACAGAAAGAAGTTTGAGGATAAGAAATACGCGACAAATACTTTGACCAAGCACATAAGCATCTCGAACTACCGATGGCATCCACTTGATAATCTGCTTTTTCCAGAGAACGAAGCGCCCCTAAGGTGTGTTTAAAATCACCGTCGGTAAGTAAAATTTTACCAGTTTTCATTTGAGCAGCTTGGGAAAATGTTATTTTAATGTACCCTATGGGGAATGGGGAAAAATCCCTCCAGATGGTGAATTTAGAATTGATGTTAAAAACTAGGTGGCTTACAGCCTGACCTCAAAGCTACCGCCGTTAGGGGTAGTTGTTTTTATTGTTAAAAGTTCCTACAGCTTAATGATAAAACTTTGGCCAGTATGCAGTATTATCGGATTTTCTGGCTTATCTTTGAAAAATTCATCTATGGCAGCTTTAGCCGCGTGTTTATAATTCGGGAATCCATAATCATCAAATAATAATATTCCGCCTCGAACTAAATGATTATAGAAAAATTTTGAGCATTCCAGCATCGTCGGAAATATATCTACATCAATATGAACAAAACTAAATTGTTTATTAGCTACATCTTTAAAAGTGTCAGGAATTATACCGGGATAAAATTTAATCATGGAAAATCGGTATAATAGTTTCTTTACGTCATCGAGGGAAGTATCCCCAAAATCACCCGGATTATGCTGGTCTCTGCTTTTCTTTGCAAAATAAGGCATCCCCTTAAATGTATCAAAAAGATGCAGATTTTTATCTGCCCCCGCTATCCCGGCTTGGTCCATAGCCATTGCTATAAGCAAAGCCGTACCCCCCTTAAAAACCCCGCATTCCCCGAAATTTCCCGGTAATTTAATACAGTAATCGCAGAATTGATTAATAATGTAACAACGATCCTCTGATACCAAAGTATAATCCTTGATGGTTTCATAAATGTCATTAAACCAGGGTTCGAACCATGGAGAATAAGTGCAATAATCATAGGGATAATGGATGGTATACTTCCCCTTCTCTCTTCTCCACAGCTTTCTTGTAATATATGCTGTTTGATACCAATGGCGCAATAATTTTCTAATTCTTGATGGTTTCATAGAAGAATTCCCAATATATCAAGGTATTTATCAACCATTTTCTCCGCAGGTTCTATATATATCCTAATGCCGCTAGGCTTTTTAGCGTATCTGAATCAAAATCATAATTTTTACCACTATAGCAGATATCAAACTTTGGCATCTTAGAAATTTCTTTTTTCCAGAGTTTCTCGGAATCTATATCAGCTAAATTATTCGATTCTAAGGGATCATTCGGGATAAAAAACAACTCATCTCTATTTTTTTCATGTTTAATATATTTCCATTTATCAGCTATAATTGTAATTAGGCTCTCTTCAATAGATTCTACGTTAAACTTGGGATTAATAGAAAGAAGAGTTTCCCTGCTAGGATTTATTTCATGGTATTCAGCATATAAGTACTTTCTGTCTCCCAATGATTTTTTATCTTTAAGTGATATTCCCTGGAGATACTCGGAACAAATCCTGCCATTCAAGTTTAGTTCATCTACAATAGTAGGAAATATATCAATATTTTGAACTCGCATAAAGCTTTCTCCCCGAATTTCTTGATAGGGATATTTAATGAGCAAAGGTATTTTTAAAAGTGTCTCATAAAGACAAAACTGATGATCCAAAAGCTTATGTTCCCCCAAGTTTCCCCCATGATCACTTAATACAATAATCATACTTTTATCATATATTTTTAACTTTTTCATAAAGTTAAAAAACCTACCAAGGCACAAATCCAGATAGTTGACCTCGGCCTGATAAAGCACTTTTAATTTTTCAAAGTCTTCTTCTCCCATCGGTATACGACCAGTCATATATTTAAATGCATCCAGATTAACATCCTTGATCTCTCTAAGGCTTATCTGTGTTGGTAAAATTTGCCGAAGTATTTTATCTGGCGGACAATAAGGTAGATGAGCTTCCATAAAATTAATGAACATCATAAATGGCTTTGATTCATGAAGTCGAACAAGTTCTGTTTTTGCTTTTCTAATGATTCTCTCAGTCCCAAAGGTGAGTTTCTTATAAATCATTCTCAGGTATAACTTTCTTAAAGCAGCACCAATATATCCCCTATATCTATCTTGTTGCAATATTTCCCAAGCGTGCCAAAAATTGTTAAATCCTCTATTAAAACCAGCTTTACGGCTTATCCACATATTGTTAGATATGCCAGATGTTTGATAGCCTTCCTCCGACAACACAGAAGCAATAGTCGGCAGCGTATTGTTTAGAAATTTTGAAGATGAATCAGTTTTATGAGTTGAAACATAGGTTCCAGTGAAGAGAGAAGCATGTGATGGTAGCGTCCAAGGTGAACAGGAGTAGGCATTTCTGTAACACATTGAATCATTAGCTAATTTATCTATATTGGGAGTTGGTCCTCTTTGAGAATTATAGCAGGACAAATAATCAGGCCGCACTGTATCAAGAACTATAAGTATTATTATATTATTTTGTTTCATTGTAAGTTGCTATTACTATAAGCCAAGCCTCCCCCTGCAACGCGCTCTTGATATTTTTCTAGCTCTTGATTTTTTCATATAATGACTTCCAATATATCAAAGGATTTGCCATTGGCTTAAAAGTACAGAGAATATAAGAATTATGGTAGCCCCTGCGTATGAAATTAGCCATATTTCTCATTCTCATCATGAAGGAAGAATTCGGACGAAAAATCGTTTGAATATCCACCAGATTCAAACCTGTTCTATATGCTAATCTCGTCAAAGTTTCGGGAGTAAAAAAGTTAATATGAGAGTCACTTGGCGGCAAAAGATTTGGCCGCCTTTTTCTATGAATACATAATGTGGATTCATTCGGGACACTTACAATAGCCACTCCATTTTTTTTCAACACCCGTTGTATCTCTGTCATCAATTGAGTTGGAATTGTTGAGTGTTCAAGCACCTCGGAGCAGACAACCATATCAATACTCTGATCTTCCAAAGGCAGAAAATGCGCGTCTCCAAACAGACATATTGTTTTTTTTGTCTTTGCCTCTATTCTCCGCAGAAATGTCTTCGAGTAATCGATAGTTAAAACAGAATCGAATAGGTTTTCTAACGTTGGTGTCATAGGGCCATCGGCTCCACCGATTTCCAAGCAAATGGATCCCTGTGCCATCTTCATAACTCTTTCTAAAACAGATTTAATTCGCCAGCCTGGTGTAATATCTTTCATTATCCGGCCGGCGTTTTCGGCGAGGATTTGAATATGTTTTGCTAAATCAAGAGGCAGTGTATATGTCATCTGGCTGAAATCTATTAGCCTTCCCTCTTGCAAGGCCTCTTTTTTACAACTGGGACAAATAAACTTATTTTCCCCGAAAAACTTAAGTTTTTTTTGACATGTAGGACAACATAAAATCTCTTTAACATTAGTGTTCATATCACATCTCCTGAAGTTGAAACAATCAGTATAGAATATTAATACTGGTTAAATGGGAACCATTTTGTTTATCGGGGTACCCGCTTGATCCTCTGGTTGGAGGTGGTATTCGATAACCATGATTTTTACTTAGCAAAACCAATAACTCGTCGATAAAATAGTTCTGCCATTTTTCTTAATTCCGCATCTTGGCTGATTACAAAAATATAATACACAAATACACAGCATAAACCAAATATGAACACGCCCATTTCTTGTACACCTAATAACCATTTAGTTATGGCTATGATAATAAGTAATGGACTGCTATATAGGCTGTATTGAAAAATACAACTTAAACCTCGCGTAACAGGTATTCCGGCCATCGTGATAGTCCAGAAAAATAAAAAACCATAGCAAACAATTCCAGTGCCGGCGAACAAAAATAGAGTAAACATTATATTGCCGGTCATGCCGCCTATAATAATGGAGACTGTTCTGGCGAGGAATAGTGCTCCATTAAAGAATAATGATTGATTCTGTTTCTCGAAAATACAGAACATAGTGCTTATAGGAGAAGATATAAATTGAAAAAAAACCCATAGCCCCATAATCTGCATATATATCCCTGCCTCAGCCCATTGAGTTCCAAAGACTATCGTAAAAATATCTTTACCTATAAGTACAATCAAGAGTAAAGGAAAAATTCCAAGTGCTACTAAACGTTTAATAGTCTCCTCTACTACTACCGATAGGTTTCCGGTATGATTATGCGCCTCTGATGCCTTTTGAAAAAAAACTTGCCCGATAGACCTGCCTATCAGATTTATTGGCATCCCCAGAACCATTTTCCCTAAAGCAAAAAATCCAACAATTTTTGGTGAAAAATATAATGCCAATAATATAACGGGTATTAGCTGAGATGCTGTATTCAGAAGCGCCGATGAGGTGCTATAAATGGGAAAATTTTTGTGCCGTTTTAGCCCCGCAAACATCTTTTTCCAATGTATACTTGCTTTGAACAAGTTGTGATTTGTCCTCCATATCTGCCCCCCGAGAATAATAGTGGAAATGATCTGCCCTAAAATGGTTGCAACAATCAGCGTACCACCGCAAACAAACCCGGAAAGCCCCATCCCTAATTTTGTTGTCTGAGTAACAATTGACGAGATAACTCTTGCGAAGGAAAGGTAGCCAAAGTAATTGGTTCGGGAGGCCCAATAAGTTAGGGCTAGAAATGTGCTGCTGCCAAAAATGGATACAGGGATCAGCCAGAGATATTTCTTTATCTCCGGAGAATGAAGAAGGTTTGCAATCCCATCTCCGGCCAAAAAAATGATCAGAGCGATTATACCTGTGGTGATTAAAATAAAAAAGAGACTTACGGCGAGGAGATTAGCCGCCTCTTCATCAGTTTTGGGAAGCATGATCGAAAGCTCATATCGCAGGCAAGCCACCACCCCAACAATTCCTGTAATGGATACAAATATTGCTGCAACGCCAAATGCTTCAGGCGCAAAAAGTCGTGTGACTATCGGCGTGATCAACACACCAAGAGCTTGGGCAAATAAACTGCCGAGAAATAGTTTTAAAACGTTCCCGGAAAAACAGGACGATGATTTTGACATATAATAAAATTGTTCTGTTTGGTTTTTTGTTGGATTATCTTTTCGACAGACAGATTCCATGGTATACAAAATTGGTAACGTTCAAAAGTTGTGGCATTTCGTTTTTCAAGCTTATCGGGGTGTTATGGGTGTTGGATGCCGATAAGCATTATTAGATATACATATATTGGATAAAACACTTGAGTAATAATTTTTCAATAATGTAATAACATATTTATTTATAGGCAATTAGATCATACAGAACTATTTATCAATATAAATAATTAGTGAAGCAAATAACCACGATGGGCTATATCGAAATAAATAGGTTGTGATTGGGACATTTGCGAAATGCCACAACTTTTGAACGTTACCACAAAATTAAGAATGAAATATACCATTCATCTGTTTTTCAACTCAGTCATTTTCAGCCTTAATTATAACCAATGTTTTTCCAAAAAAGTATGCTTGGTAATACATTCAATGGTATGCTTAATGCCAGTGAGGCTTACTTCTGTATTCTGACTCAACTACAAGTATAACAAGATTGCCGTCGGGAACAATCATGTTACTAATGGAATCCCAACATTTCTGATTTTATAGCTCAAAATTGACATTGAATTACACTACATGGTAAGATACCAAGCTTGAGCCAACGGAGGGAGTCCATAGGGCGGTCGGAGTTGACTCATGACGGACCTCGAAAAAGGAGAATACCATGAGTGTAAGCAATAGTGAAAATATTTATACGTCTCCTTTACCTCGGAGAAAAACCCTCTGTGCCAATGTAAGCGAAACACTCCCACCTCATAATTTATTGTAGAATATATGGGATTAAGAAGACGAACATTAATCCAGGTATTCAAATTTCAAACATTCCCCGGCACGTCGTGAAAGAAATGAAATGACTTGGAGGATACACTCAGCAGGATCTCATTCACCCCAATTGATAATATCTCGTATGAATAATGATAGTTATTCAAAAAGACAGACATATATAGTATTAGGGCTAATACTGGTTGTTGGAGCATTGCTTCGTATATATTTTGGTCCTGGATTATCTTATGCTGACGATTTTGCCTACGTTAAGTGCGCTTTTAGACTGAATGAAGTTGGTTTAGGAACCTATTTATCGTCGATGTCAAATTATTATGATGGGCGTACAGCTGTTGTTTTTCCATTGGCTCTTGTTATTAAGATATTTGGTGCCAATGAAAGAGCTATCCTATGTGTACCATTGTTATTCTCTTTAGGTGCCATACTCTGTGCATTTTTCCTTGGTAAAATTCTGTATAATCAAAGAGCTGGAAGTTTTGCAGCTTTAATTATTGCTTTTATTCCCCAAGAGATTTCGAAACTAGGAACAGCAGTCTTACCTGACACCTTCATTCCCTTATACAGTGGCCTTTCGTTACTCTGCCTTGTAATGGGGATGAAGTATAAACATAAAGGGATTTTAGAACTACTATTATATATATTTTCTGGATTCTTTTTATTCTGTGCATTCGAGGCAAGGATTACCTGTGGTATTATAATATTGCCCCTCATTGCCATTTCAATTTTCTCTAAACAGCGAAATTATAAAGCTATTCTTATTCCTGCATCCAGTTTTTTTGCTTTAATTGTCTTTGCCTGGATTGTCTATTTATTGTTCGAAGCTGACTTTCTTTTTAAATACAAAATGGCGGGAAAATATGCGGCATTTACCACACATAGAAGAACGAGTGGGCTATGGCAGTATACACAAGTTATGATGCCCATATTTTCTCCAATATCAAAATCATTTATAAGCAGTATTTTTGGAATATTAGGTTACCTTGTATGGCCTGCTTTTCTTTATTCAATTTTTCGTATAAGAAAACATGAATATTATAGAGTGCCCTTTTTTTCTTTTGCTGTGCTATTTGTACTCTTTGAATTTGGCTCAACCAGTCTTACGAATTATGAGCCTATTTTTAAAGTGGCCAGATTTTTATCCGTTTTAAATATTCCGGCGGCGTTATTAGTTGCTTTTTCTATTGAAGACATTATTCAATGGAAAAAATATTCTAAGCTATATTCTTGTCTGACAAAAGGCATTATTTTTCTAATAATTACTTGTTATTTGTTAGCCACTGGATTCTATTTATGCATCAAAAAACGAGTTAATTACAGGAGTGACCTTGAGGCCTACAGATATGTATTTTCGGTACTTGGGAAATTAAAACACAGTCAATACATCTATGTAACCCATTGGCGCTGGTCTTTGCGTGGAAAAGTTTATATGCGGCTTTTTGCTCCCGCTACATCAACTTTCGACTTTTCCGAGCTAAGCGGGACACCTATCGACTCTATTCATCAAGCAATAGTAGTCCTTGACACTTCATTTTTTACACCTTTTGGAGAATATCGTATTTCATGGGAGGACTTTGACCCGGCATTAAAAGATATTCCTTTAAAAGTGCCAGAGGGATGGAAGCTGCTATTTACCGCGGAATATCCCCCCCACAGAAACCGGTCCAAGGTATATGTATTATATGCACCTTAATAAAAAACAGAAATATTTATATTATTGATAATCGACGATATGGGATTAAAGCAATTGCTTCGGAAGTCCGGAGAATATTTATTTGAGATAAAGATGCGAATTTATGAAATCCGTTTAATAATAATGACTTCAAATAGACCAGTAGAGGAATGGCGAAAACTACTGGGAGATGTTCCGGCAGCGACCGCCATCCTTGACCGGTTCCTGCATCATGCGTAAATTATTAATATTACATGGAAAAGCTGTCGGCTGAATAATCGCGCTTGCAAAATAACTTCTAAAAAAGGGTAAGTATGGGGTAGAAAAGATGCCTTGATTAGATCATGTTCGATGGGAAAAAGATAATTGTAGTACTTCCGGCTTACAATGCCGAGTTGACTCTTCGACAAACTTTCGAGGAGATACCGATGGAGTTTGTGGACGTAATTCTCCTGGTCGATGACCACAGCAGCGATGCCACTGTGGCGCTTTCTCATGAACTCGGGATAAAAACATATCTGCATCCATCAAACCTTGGCTATGGGGCCAACCAGAAGACCTGCTATAGGGAAGCTCTTCGAATGGGTGCTGATATCATTCTGATGCTTCATCCCGACTACCAGTATTCACCAAAGTTGATACCTTCAATGATTTCTCTGGTCGGAAGCGGGCAATACGACTTAGTTCTTGGCTCCCGGATACTGGGAGTGGGGGCGTTGGCGGGCGGAATGCCGCATTACAAATATATTGCCAACCGTATTCTTACCTTTATCCAGAACATTCTGCTCCACCATAAACTCTCAGAATATCATACCGGATATCGGAGCTACTCCCGCCAATTTATGACGTCAATTCCGTTTGAGGATAATTCTGATGATTTCATCTTCGATAACCAGATTCTTGCCCAGGCGATCTACTCTGGTTTCCAGATCGGTGAAATATCATGCCCCACTAAATATTTTGAGGAAGCATCGTCGATCAAATTCTCAGATAGTATCGTTTACGGATTGGGAGTTCTTGCTACATCAGTGAAGTTCCTTCTTAATAAATGGGGAATTATACGTTCGCCGATTTTCCGGAAGGTAGACAAGTAATAGGAATCCAGGAACTGACATTACAGGTTCTATTTATCTTAACCGGCAGACCAGCCCGGATATTGTACAGGTAGTTTGAAAACAGAAACCGGGTCTGCTTGCATTCACCCCGGCAAGTTTATTATCTTCTAATGATTTGAATGCACTATCCATCTTCCCTATTATTTATTTACATGCCGGAGAGATAGCACAGCTCTATCATTTATTTATCCCATATTATTAACCCCGTATTCAATTTCTCCGAAAAGATATTGTGTATCGGCGGTAATTTCTTCCGGAGCAGTGGACAACCCGTTCATGATCGTGAGCGTGTTGTCCGTTGATCCACGAATTGGGAAATTATTTTGAAATTACTGAGAAGGTTGGAGTGTTAACTCGACTTTCGCAACTTCAGAACTCCTGACCTCGTGAAAGCGATTTTTGGTATCTCATAAAGTGTAACCATCACAATATCAATGGATAGGAGGATTTGTCGAGAGAAAACTAGCCGGTAGCGCTTCGGATTATTTTATGGTAACTTTTTGGGATAAATATCCCAAGCTATAAAAAAAGGGGAGTTGATTGAGCAAATCGAATTGCTTGGAAAAGATCTTGCGGCATTGAAAGAAGAGCGCAAGAAAACACCAAAACATCTCTTACTGGGTGAACTACCCGAATCCGATCGGTTTTCTCAATTGGCCTCAACGAGGAAGCATTTTGTGGACTCTATCAAGATGATTGCTGACCGGGCTGAAACGGCTATGGCCAGTATTGTGCGCGATTTCTTGGCTCGTTCTGACGATGCACGGGCGTTACTACGCGAAATTTACAGAACGGAAGCCGACATAATTCCGGACGAGGAAGCGGGGACATTGACTGTCCGATTATATCATCTGACGAACCGTTTATTGGATCAAGCAGCACAAGATTTGGCTCGGGATCTCAATAGCAGCGAGACCATTTATCCAGGGCCAAATCTACGTTTAAATTGCGAATTGGTGTTAGGCTGATTCCGTGAGGTAAGGAGTTCTGAACGTATGGATGTGAAATATTTTTTAATCATGGTTCCTCTCCCTTTCCAACCCGGGATCAAATATATCTATAGTCTGATCCCTCCCCGGTTCCGTTACAATAAAGTATTCTGGGAGACATATGCTTTTTTGCAGCAATCCCAGTGGTGGAGTAAGGACAAATTAAAACAATACCAGATACAGCAATTAAGCAAACTGTTGCGTCATGCTTACGAAAATGTTCCTTACTACCGGGGGGTCTTTGACGAAAGAGGGCTGAAACCGGAGATGGTCCGTGATATCTCGGATCTGCGGAAGTTACCTTTTTTAACCAAAGAGATTATTCGGAAGAATCCATTGGATTTTATGGCGGGGAATTATTCGAAATCGAAACTTCGCTATACCACCACCGGAGGTTCTACCGGGACGCCTCTCGGTATTTATCAGGATGGCAGAATGAGCGATGCTAAGGAGTTAGCTTTCACGGTAACCCTGCTGAACCGGGCCGGATTTAGAATCGGAGATAAGAGCGTTATATTGCGGGGGAATGTGGTTGAATCGGCGAAAGATGGAAAATTCTGGGAATACGACCCCATCAACCGCAACCTGATTCTTTCTTCCTATCACATGAATGAAGAAAACCTCGTGCTATATGTGGATAAAATCAGGGAATTTAAACCGGATTTTATCCAGGGCTACCCTTCGGCGATTACCATTCTGGCCCGGTTCATGAAGGAGAATGGCGTGGAACATTTTCCCGGTGTTAGAGCCATACTGTGCAGTTCGGAAAAACTCTATCCTGGGCAGCGGTTGTTATTGGAGGAAGTTTTGCGGTGCCGGGCCTGGAGTTTCTACGGCCACACCGAGCAGGCGGTTCTGTCCGGTGAGTGCGAGAAGAGCAGTTACTACCATCTTCAGCCGGAATATGGAATCACGGAGTTGATTGATAAAGAAGAGGAACCCGTGCCAAAGGATGGTGGAAGAGGAGAGGTCATTGCCACCGGGTTCATAAATTACGCTTTTCCGTTTATTCGGTACCGGACCGGAGATATCGCCGTGCGTTCAAATGTCGAGTGCGGGTGCGGCCGGAATTACCCTTTACTCAAAAAGATTGAAGGGAGAGTGCAGGAGTTTATTATTGCCAGGGACGGGAGTTCAATCCCCCTGGGTCCGGTCATCTTTGGTATCCATGAGCCGGAATGGACGATGATTAAACAAATCCAATTTCTCCAGGAAGAACCGGGAGATATTACAATCCGAATAATCAAGAGCCTCACTTCTACTAAAAAAGAGATAGAAAGATTTGTTCAGAGATTATTTAAAGCCCGGCTCGAAGGGAGATGTAACATCAAGGTAGAATTTGTCGACCATATCCCCCTCACAAAAAGAGGGAAACATAGATTATTAATCCAGAAACTGCCGGTGTCGCTGGAGGGGCGGGAAATAGAATGAAGAGTAGGGATAAAGTTCGCATCTTACATATCGGGCCACTTCCCCCCGAAGTTTCGGGGGGGAAAGCCGCCGGTGGTATTGGTACCCATTGCTGGCAACTGGCAGTCAATGCCCGCAAAAGAGGATATGAGGTATATATTTTGACCGATGGTTCTCGTTCTTTTATTCGGGAAGAAGTCAAGATAATAGGCGCTGGAGCGGAGAATAGAGCGCTCAGGATAGTGACCGGGCTGCTATTCTGGCTAACCGTTGATAAAAAGAAATTTCATGAACTCGGTTTTCTTAATATCAAAGATAAATTTGGTGTAGCTCACCGCGCCTGGATTCTGAGGAAGATATTATATTCCGTCAGACCGGACATTATCCATGTTCATTCTTTACATAATAATTATAGCTTAAGTTTAAAACTAATTGGCCGTAATCTTCCCCTAGTGATAACTAATTATGAATTTTATCCCGGAGATGGGAACCAGGGGGATATAAAGATAGCAGATCAGGTTCTGGGATTTGCCGATTACCTTGTCTGCATCTCTAAATATACCCGGGAACGTCTCGCTGAGTTTGGTCTGAATTACCAGGGGAAGGTTAAGGTTATTCACATCCCGATTGAGAGTGATCGGCTGCCGTTATTAAAGAAAGAGAAGGTTAGACAGGAATTGGGATGGGGAGATAAGAAAACAGTTTTCTTCGCTGGAGCTTATGAACCGATAAAGAAAAAGGGACTGGATATTCTTTTGAAAGCATTCAGCACGAACCGTTATTTATCAGACAGATGTCGTTTGATAATTATAAGTAATAGTGAAGGAAGAAACTGGGCGCGAAAATTTCTGGAAGGAGATGACAAAAGAATAGAAGCAGTGATATCAGGTTCCGTCCCCTGGGATAAAATGGTTAATTATTATAACGCGGCGGATGTATTCGTGATGCCAAGTAGGTCGGAGGGTTTTGGGATAGTGTATACGGAAGCCTTACTGGCGGGTACTCCGGTTATCGGGTTCCACAAAACCTTGGGTGAGATTGAGGGGTTGCTCGGTATTTACATCGGGGAAAGATTCGATGCCGGGAACGAAGATGAGCGAGAACTGAGTAAAAAAATATTAAAGGTTTTACAGACGTCTTTTGATAGGGAACTAACCAGAAACAGAGTGATCGAGAAATTATCCTGGAAGACGATCTTCGGCGAATTTCAAGATATTTACGAGGAAGTGATAGGGAAATGATCAATCGGTACTTGCATTTAATTACTTCTAAAATACCCGAGAGCGGATTCAAAGAGGTTCTGAGAAAAGTGTATTTTAAACATTACAACAGCTTGTATCACCTCAACCACCTGGTTAAGGAGATAAAGCGATCCGGCGGAGGGGATGAAGAAATATTAGTTGAGTTGGTCAATGGGATAAGGTTTTTTGCGCCGGCGAATGAATACAAACCGGGGGTCTATGGTATTGGTAAGGAACACAGGGAATTCAAATACGGTGATCCTCAAAAATTAGACAAATTAAACCAGATAAATATCGAATACTTTGCCGAATTTTTTTCCATCCTGAGATCAATCTTCGTGATGAATATCTACGAGAAGGATTATTCTTTCCAGCCGGGCGATACTGTTCTGGATTTAGGGGCTAATATTGGAATATTTGCTGTGAAAGCTGGCAAACAAGTAGGAAAGAGAGGGAAGGTAATTGCCATAGAACCTGACCCTCATAATCTGAGTTATTTGGAGAGAAACTTAGAAATAAATGAGATCAAAAATTGTGTCATTGTCCCTAAAGGGGTGTGGAGCAAAAAAGGGGAATTGAACCTTTATCTGGGGCCGGGAGGCGGTTGTAACAGCTTGGTATGGAAAAGAGAAAAGTTGGTGTCGGTCAAAGTGGATACCCTGTCTGGAATCTTAGATAAGATAAAGGTTGATAACGTGAATTTTATTAAGATGGACATAGAGGGCGCGGAAATAGAAGCGTTGGAAGGCATGGAGAATATTCTTAAGGAGCATGATGTTACATTGGCAATCGAGGCGTTTCATGTGGTTAATAACCAACCTTCGTCCGTCGTCATTCTCCCCCGATTAAGAAAGTTGGGATATAAAGCTTATGAAAGAGACGGATTTGTATATGCAAGAAGAGAGTCATGCTTAAAAATTTAATCACAGATATGGGAAAGTACCTGCCTGCGCAGGTGGTCCCGGCTATCGTGGGGATGATAAGCATCCCTATCTTTACCCGGCTTTTTACTCCCGCTGAGTATGGAAATTACATTCTGGTACTTGCCACGGTTGGAGTGTTCATGACTATATCCGGTTGGTTATCACTCTCGGTGATCAGGTTTTATCCGGCCGCGGAACGGGATGGCAGGCTGGAGGCATTTTACGGAAGCATTGCGAGATTAATGCTTCCTACCAGCGCCGTCCTGACTCTCCTTTTCGCGGTTCTTATTCTGTTGATTCAATCCCGGTTTACTCCCCGATTGTCTCATCTGATGTGGATCGGTGTTCTCGTCTTTATCGTCTCCGCTTTCTTCGTTCTGCTTCAGCAATTTCCTCGTGCCCGGCGACAGATCGGCTTATATAGTGGATTTATTATTTGGAAGAGCATTACCGCGGCCGGTTTCGGGATCGGACTGGTGATTGTCTTCCATTTTGGGGTGGAAGGCCTTCTCTGGGGATCAGTATTTAGTCTGGCGATATCTTTACCGCTTCTCTGGAAAAAATCGCTTGGGTCTATTTCATTGGCCTCACCGGACTCGGTTACCCGCACCCTGGAAATGGCCAGGTATAGTTTTCCCCTGGTGGCCGGTAATCTGGCCGCGTGGATACTCAGTCTCTCGGATCGATACATATTACAATTTCTCCGGGGAAGCCGGGAAGTAGGAGTGTATTCCGCCGGCTATAATGTCTCCGAGGGGAGTATCATGGCTCTGATAACATTGTTCGGGCTGGCGTTTGCCCCCCTGGCGATCCATATCTGGGAGAAAGAAGGAGAAGCCAGAAGCAAAGAGTTTTTAAGCAAAGTCACCCGTTTATATCTCCTGGTCTGTATCCCGGCCGTAGTGGGCTTGAGCGTATTGGCCAGGCCGGTGATGAACGTTATGACCGGACAAAGTTATTTTGAGGGATATAAGGTAATTCCATTGATTGCCCCGGGTATTTTTTTTCTGGGGTTAGCAGTAATATTTCAAGCCGGTTTTTCTTTTCATAAACGAACTGGATTTATTCCCATTTTTGTTATGGCGTCCGGTCTACTCAATGTAGCATTAAATTTATTGTTTGTTCCTTTATATGGTTATATCGCGGCGGCCTTTACTACATTAATCTCTTATGCTGTTCTACTCTTGTTAGCAATATTTTTTTCCCGTCGCATCTTCTTATGGGACTTTCCTTTTAAAACATTCGCAAAGGTAGGATTCGCCGCGGTTGTGATGGGGGTGGCAATTTTTCTAATAAATAGTGTTCTGAACTGGTCTCCTCCGTTAAGGCTGACTTCGGGAATAGGTCTTGGCATAGTAGTGTATACCCTGGTACTTTTTCTGGTGGGAGAGCTGAAAAAAGAAGAAATCCGGATGGTATTCAATCTTAAATCTATCTTCTTAAAATAACACCGTAACGGTATGATCAACAAAATTGTCAAAGAACTCCTCCCGGAAAAGGCGGTCAGGCTGATCAGGAAAATCAGACGTACGCGCCGGAGGGCCCGGGTCGGTTCCCTGCCGGTTCTTACACAGAAAGGGTTGAAGGAGATATTTGCCGGGCCGCTACAATTGCGCGCGGGCGATGTGGTGGTGATTCACAGCTCCCTCGGCAACCTTAATCTGGGTTTTCCCTATGATCGGATTTTGTCTCTCATCCGGGAGATAGTCGGCGATGAGGGCACTCTCCTTTTCCCGACCTATCCCATGTTGACCTCCTATAAATTCCTGCTCAGTGGTGAGGTCTTCGACATCCGCAAGAGTCCTTCTTATACCGGTATTCTTTCTGAGTTTGCCAGACAACACAAAGCCGCCATCCGAAGTCTCCACCCGACCAAGTCGGTTTGTGCGATCGGACCTCAGGCCCGGGAGTTGACGGAGACCCACCAGCATTCACTGCATCCTTGTGATACGTTCAGCCCGTTCTATAAGATTATGAAATATAATGCCAGGGTCATCGGTCTGGGAGTATCCACCCAGCAGGGTTTGTCTCCCGTCCATACGGTTGAAGACGCCTTGATAGATGATTTCCCGGTTGATCTGTATCACAAAAGACTTTTTGCCGCGAAATGTATTAACTATGATGGCAAGATCGAGATTGTTCATACCTATGGGCATAAGATAGAAAACATGAAGTTTCAAGTCCCCCGGTTTATGGCCGGGCATGTGCCGGCTGATATTGGGAGCGACATGACAATCCACGGGATGAAGTTCTTTCGGGCGGATGTGAAGAAAATATTCGATCTCATGGTGGATCTGGCTCGAAAGGGTATAACGGTTTATCCGAAAAGTTGCTATAAGAGGGAATGGAGATGAAAATAGGACTGGTGTTCATTAATGACTGGGAACTTTTCGGTGACGGCTCCGGTGATTATTTCAAAATTCAGCATCAGCCTTTACTGGAGCTTCTGGATACGGTTGAGCTGCATGGGGCCCGACTGACCGTTATGGCCGAGGTCGCCCAACAGTGGGCGTACCGGAATCTATCCCGGGGCCAATCTTGGGCCGGAGAGATTGCCCGTTCCTGGGAATCTATCCTCCGGGAGACGGTGAGAAGAGGGTCGGATGTCCAGTTCCACCTGCATCCCCAGTGGCTGAACGCCCGGTATGAAAAGAACCGGTGGCAGCTTGATCTTCGGTACTGGGCGGTCTCCAGTCTGGAGCCCGGGATAATGGAGCAGGTTCTGAAAGACGGGAAAGACTACTTGGAGAGATTATTGAGGGAGGTCGATCCCAATTATAAATGTATTGCCTTCAGGGCTGGTTCCTATTGTATCCAGCCCTCAGCTAAAGTCATAGAGAATCTCCTGAAGGCGGGGATAATCTGCGACACCTCGGTTCCCCGGGGCTGGTATGAGCCGGGGTTTTACGACTATTGTGATTCTCATTCTAATATTTTGCCCTGGTTTGCGGATCCGGAGAATATCAAGTATAAAGGCGCCCGGAATGAAGGTTTGCTGGAACTTCCCCCCTACTCATGGACCGCACTCGATCTGCCGATTCTCAAGAAATTATCAATGAGGCTATTCTATCTGCTCACATCCGGGGCCTTGATCGGCCGGGATGATGAGAGATGGCTGAGAGAGAATGACCGGATCTTTCGGCGGCGATACCCACCGGGCCGGAGAGCACTCGACGGGCAGACAGGAGGGAAGCCCGGACTCTCCCTGAAATACCTGTTGAGTAAGATTATTTCCCGTCGGCCGACCCAATTGAACTATGATTTTCTCCCGCCGGCGGTTTTTGTCGGAAGGTTGCAAAAGATTTTTCGTGACAGAAGCCTCCGGGATTGGAAGGACCGGGATGTGGTGATCCCGGTCCTGGCGGGCGGCCACGTGAAGACCATGCACAACTGCCGGAATATCGACCGGATTTTAAAAGAAGTTAATTCTTGCCTGGGGGAGAGGGTTGTTTACTGGACTCTGCGGGAAGCGGTCGATTACTGGCTGGATTTAATTAAGGAAGAGGATACTGGATAGATAGACCCTATTAGCAAAGCGTATCCCGTTGAAAAAATTAATTAAAACCACGAAGAACATGAAGATCACGAAGGGTTTTAAAAAATGAGCTAAATTTTGTTTTTTCTCAACTATTCTTCGTGACCTTCGTGGTAAATCAATTCTTTGTTCCAGGTAAGATCTTCAAAATACCTTTTTGAGTAAGGTCTATATTGAGATGATGACGACCAGACGATTGATCAGGAGTATTCCCCCTCGGCTGAAGAGGAAAATGCGGCGGGGAATGAATCGATATGCGGGCCGTCTTTTTTCCCCGGGAATCTCCGATGAAGCATTTATCAAGATACTCCGTACCGCCTCATCCAATCTTCTCAAAGGAGATGAGATATCAGGATGGCTTACCCGATGGGAAGCTTCCTCGTTTCTGATTCGATCATCCGAACGCGAGAAGATCGTCTCATTGATCGGTGTATCCTTTCCAGCCGTCCCGGGGCGGATTGCCTCTGCCGCAGACCTGACCCTTGAGCATATCTTCAATCTGCTGGGGAGCGGTCCGGTCGAAGTTGTAAATCGGACCCCTTCAGCCGGGAAGTCGACATCTTCAGAATACAATCCCATTGACTGGCATACCGATTTCACGACAGGATACCGCTGGGATCCGTCGGCATACTGCGGGGATAAAGAGATACTTAGCGGGAAAGCTGAGATCAAGATTCCATGGGAGTTATCCAGGTTCCAGCACCTGGCCACCCTGGGGCAAGCCTATTGGTTGACCAACGATGAAAAGTATTTCCAGGAGTTCATCGATCAGATCGATGATTGGATCGGTCACAACCCTTTCGGCTTTGGCGTGAACTGGGCCAGTCCCATGGAGGCGGCGATCCGGGCGGTTAACTGGATATTATCGTTTTCTTTCTTCCTCGGCCTCCGCGAGTTCCCTCCTGATTTCTTGTTGCGATTTGCCGGGAGTCTCTTTCTCCATGGCCGGTATATCCGGAAGAACCTGGAAGTGGCCTATAATGGATCGGGCGAGCGGACGACGTTCAATCATTACCTGGCCGATATAGTCGGCCTGCTCTTTCTCGGGCTCTTCTTCCGCGATCTCAGGGAGGGGAAGAAATGGCTAGATTTTAGTTTGAAAGAATTAGTACGAGAGATGGAATTCCAGGTCCATCTGGATGGAGCGGGCTTCGAGTCCTCCATCCCCTATCATCGGCTGGCCCTGGAAATATTTGCTACCGCGGCTCTCCTCTGCCGGGCGAATCGGATCGAACTCCCCCGCCGATTCCGGGAATGTCTGGAGAAGATGTTTGAATTTACCCTTTATTATACCCGGCCGGATGGGGAGGCCCCTCAGGTCGGGGATAATGATAACGGGCGTTTATGGATATTGAGCGATTACGGGACGTGGGATGTGAACGACCATCGCTATCTCCTCTCCCTGGGAGCGATAATATTCAACCGGCTTGATTTCAAGGAAGCGGCGGGAGAGCGGTACCAGTCGGTTATCTGGCTGCTGAGCCGGAAGGGATGGGAAGATTTTAAGGCATTAAAATCCGTTGAGAAGGGCAATGCTTTTAAGCTGGAAAGCAGGGCCTTTCCAGAGTCCGGTTATTACATCATGAGAGAAAATGATAATTACATGATTATTTCCGCCGGTAACGTGGGGACTAACGGTATCGGGAACCACAAGCACAACGACGTCTTGAGTTTCGAACTTTGCCTGGGGAGAAAACCGGTTATTATCGACCCGGGGACATACGTTTATACTGCCGAGCCCCTGATGAGGAATCTCTTTCGTTCCACCGCTTTCCATAATATACTTCAAATTGACGGTGAAGAGATAAATGAGTTGGTCCCGGGCAATCTTTTCCTCATGAGAGAGATGGCCTTTCCGCTGGTGACCGCCTGGAGGACGGATGAAGAGCACGACGTCTTCACGGGGGAGTTCCGGGTAAGAGAGTATACTCTCCGGCGGTCGATTATATTTTCGAAGGGGGTTACAAGCTGGGTAATTACCGATAGTGTATTCAGGGGCAACGGAGAGAACCGGGGTTCGGTTCGGGGCCGTGACAACGGCAGGGTCCATGAGTTTATCTGGCGCTTCCACTTCCATCCCGCCGTCAGGGTGGAACTGGATAGTGGGGGGAGTAAAACGATAGCTACCCGCGATAATGAAGTATTGGGATTAGCAATCGTCGGTAGTCCGCAAAGGGCAGGAGAGGGGCTGCGGATGACGGTTGAAAGAGGGTGGTTTTCGCCTTCCTATGGTCGCAAAGAGGAGATCTCGGTATTGACAGCCCGGCTGGAAAGTGAAATCCCGGTGACTTTGAAGTGGCAAATTTCTCGTTTATGAATTGCTGCTTCGGAATTTCAATAAACCGCGGATTAAGCGGATTGTTTTTTCTTTTAATCAGCAACATCCGCCAAATCCGCGGTTAAAATAAGTTGCGGAGCTAAGTTCTGGTAGAAAATTAGAGAAGGGAATGAGAGTGTTATTTGCGACATATTGTCCCTGGGGACGGGGAGCGCAGGTTGGCAATCACCATTACGCCCGGCTCTTTCAGGAGGATGGCAACCAGGTCTGCTGGCTCTCCCATCCCCTCAACCTCTATCGTTTTATCCGCCGGAGTGACGATGACTGTAACTTTATTAAGGCCTGGCGGCGGGGGCTCGTCCGGGACGGAGGAATCTCCTCGCTCACCCCCCTGGCCTTGATGCCCTACCTCAACGCGCCTCTCCTCCGTGGCGCTTGGCTGGGGAGGCGGTATCTACAGTGGACGGTCCCCTCGGTCGCCGGGACGCTGAAAAGAACCGGTTTCGACTCGCCGGATCTGGTTTGGTTTGGCCGGCCCCGGATGCTCTCCCTCTTGAAGTGCCTGACCGATCGCCACCTTATCGTCTACCGGATGGCCGACCTGAATACCGGGTTCCAGGGGTGCCCGGCGAGTATGATGGAATTGGAGGCTGAGCTTTGCCGTCGATCCGCTGTAGTCTTCGCTACCGCCCGGGTCCTGGTCGAGCGGGCCCGACAGTGGACTGATCGAGTGATATATCTGCCCAATGGAGTGGAGATAGAACGGTTCCAGAACGGGAAGGAGCCGGAACCGGATGATCTGGCCGACATCCCCCATCCCCGCTTGATATTCATCGGGACAATCAGCGACTGGTTTGATCTCGATATGATTGAACATCTGGCCCGTGCGCGTCCCCATCTCCATATCATCCTGATCGGTCCGATCATCAGTATCGGCCGGACTTTGCAGGCGTTGGGTAGGAGAATCACCGCCCTCAACCGTGTGCCCAATTTCCACTACCTTGGCTTCCGGCACCCGGCGATGATGCCCAAATATTTAGCGCACTCCGATGTCGGTCTCATCCCCTTCCAGGCGAAGCCTTTGACTCATTCGGCCAGCCCGATCAAGCTTTTCGAATACGCAGCCGCCGGTTTACCCGTTGTCAGCCGAAACCTTACCGAAACCCGATCTCGGGGAGGGGCGACGCTTTTCTATGAAACGCCATCGGAATGCCTGGAGATGGTTGATGAAGCGATATCCCGGCGTGTTCTCCTCGGTGAACGAATGCGTTCCTTTGCCCGGGAAAATACCTGGGCGTCCCGTTATCGAACTGTCCGCCGCGCTCTGGCCGAACATGGTCTTAAAGAGGAGGAAAGATGAGGTAACATTCTAGTGCTTTTCCCCGTTCCTACGCTCCGCGTGGTAACGAGGAAGATAACCATATCAGCGTTACGGGCAAATCTTTCTGCAGTAAAAATATGAAAGTACTGATGCAAAGTAGAGTTAGTTTATTTAATGTTCCCGGCGGAGATACTATTCAAATGCTGAAGACGCAGGAATACCTCCAAAAATTGGGAATCAACGTTGAGATTTCCACCGAGTTGGAGCCTGTTCTGAAAGGATATGATTTAATCCATCTTTTTAATTTAATCCGGCCCCAGGATATATATCTGGCAGCCAGAAATGCGAAAAGGCAGGGAAAAAAAGTTGTTCTTTCCCCTATTTATGTAGTTTATACAGAATACGAACGGAAAGGAAGGGAAGGATTTAGCAAATATCTCTTTCGTTTACTTACATCAAGTAAAATAGAATACCTAAAAATTTTCGCTCGAGCGGTTAAGAACAAGGAATTCCATCGCGCAACCTGCAAGCTTATCCTATTTGGTTACCTTAAGCTCCAGTACAGAATTTTGGAGTTAGCTGATATCATGTTGCCAAATTCTCAATCAGAGATGGATAGAATTAGTAGTGACTTTGGCTTAAAAAGTTTTCCTTATGTTCTAGTCCCTAATTCGGTCGATAAAAATATTTTTAGAGAAGATGTTACAATCGACAAAGCATTAGAAGGGATCAAGGATTGCATACTCTGTGTTTCCAGGATAGAAGGACGGAAAAATCAACTGAATCTAATAAAGGCAATGAAAAATCTACCGTATGAATTAGTATTGATCGGGAAGGCGGCCCCTAATCATAAAAAATATTATGAGAAGATCAAGAAGGTCAAGTCTAAAAATGTTCACATTTTAGGTGACGTGAACCATCGGCTGTTGCCGCAGTATTACGCAATAGCCAGGGTTCACATTCTTCCAAGCTGGTTTGAAACAACCGGACTTTCTTCTTTAGAGGCCGGGATAATGAATTGCAATTTAGTGGTTACTGCCAAGGGAGATACCAGAGAATATTTCGGAGATTATGTTTATTATTGTGATCCGGAGTCAATCGAGTCAATTCAGGAAGCAATTATAAGGGCATGGGAAAGTCCGATAAATCCAAGATTAAAAGAACATATTTTTAATAATTATATCTGGGAGAAGACCGCCGAAAAAACTCTGGAAGCGTACCACCGGGTGATCTTGACCGGTCAAAAGGGAAACAATTAGCCGTTGAAATGAAGATTGCAATTATAGGAACTAGGGGTATTCCCGCCTGTTATGGAGGATTTGAGACCCTGGCTGAAGAACTGGCGGTCAGGCTGGTTCGTCGGGGCCACCGGGTGACGGTCTACTGTCGTTCCCATTATACATCTCCATCCTTGAAGGAGTACAAAGGGGTGCACCTGGTTGTCCTTCCCACTATTCGCCACAAGTATCTGGACACGGTGATCCATACCTTTCTCTCGGTATTTCATGGCTTCTTCAAAGGCTATGAAGTAATCCTGATCTGTAACTCGGTGAACGCTCTGGCCAGCTTTATCCCGCGGTTGAGCGGCGCCCGGGTGATCGTAAACGTCGATGGAATGGATCGGAAGCGGAAGAAATGGAACTCCCTGGGCAAACTGGTCTATCTGATATCGGAATACCTGGTCACATTTCTCCCCAATGCTATCATCACCGATACCCGGTTTATTCAGGGCTACTACCAAAAGAGATACCGTAAGGACTCGACCTATATCGCTTATGGGGGTGATCTGCCCACTCCAACCGATACCGGTCTGTTGCGAGAGCTTGGTCTGGAGAAGGGCCGCTATCTCCTCTTCGTTGGGCGTCTGGAACCGGAGAATAACGCCCATCGGGTGATAAAAGCATTTGAAAAGGTAAAGACTGATATGGAACTGGTCGTACTGGGGGACGCGCCTTACTGCCGGAACTATATCGAGGAATTGAAATCAACCCGGGATGGAAGAATCCGGTTCCCGGGATCTATCTACGGGGAAGGCTACCGGAAGATTCTTTCTCAATGTTACTTCAGCATCCGGGCGAGCGAAGTCGGCGGAATCCACCCGGCCCTGCTCGAAGCGATGGGCTACGGAAAATGTATCCTCGCCAGTGATAACCGGCAGAACCGGGAGACCATCGGGGAGGCTGGGTTGTACTTTAATCTTGATCAGGAGGACGAACTACAAGCCAGGATGCAGTACCTGGTCGATCACCCCGGGGTGATTGCCGAATATGGAGCCCAGGCACGTCGGCGGCTGGAGAAGTACTTTACCTGGGATAAAGTAACCGATGAATATGAACGATTATTTTATCGTACGGTAATAGATTAGATCCGCAAGGTTGCGGGTGAGGCGGATAGCCCCTGATATGGTGTGGCGGGGATAGGCGAGGATAAGTGAAATTCCGGTGGCCTGGTATTTTCTTCTGAGGTATTCAGGCGGCGGGAAGAGGTATTTGACCAGGTCAAGAGCCCGGATGGGACGGAAGATGGTATCTGTCCGGAGACCGAAGAGGAATTGTTCTGCTCTCCCGACCCTATCCTTTCCCCTCAGGCGCGAGAGCTGTATCCCGTAGAGCCGCGCTTCCAGAGGGCTGATCCTGTGTTTTTCGGTCTGCCTCTGATATTGAGAGGGAAGATGAGTTTGAAAAATCCTCCCGGCCGCTGAAAGGCAGATCTCAACCTGTTTATCGATGCCCCATTTTTCGGCCTTCCCGCGAATAGACTCCCAGTTTAATGATTCTCCCCTCGCGGCCAGCAGGAGATGGATATCGAGGAGCCAGATTAACCATCCCCCTTTCAGAAGGAGATTGGGGAGGTCATCTTCTTCGATCAGCTGAGGGAGGAAGGGGCAGTGCTTGACCAGATGGAGGCAGAGGGTGATGAGACGGTCATCCGGGCTGAGGGCCGGGATCTTCAGCCCCTCAAACGAAGCTTTCTCCCCTCGCGAAAAGAGAGAGGCGTAATCCACCGTATAGAGTGTGTAAGGATGGTCGAGCGCCCAGTGGAGTTCAACGATGGCGTTTCTTCGGGGATCTTTAAATGAGAGGTGGAGATGGTGCTTCTCGAAATAGCGGTCGGGCAGCAGCCCCGGCAGGGAAATGAGTCCTAAATCTCCGAGTATTTTCTTCGCGATCTGAAGGTCTTCTTTCCTGATCAGAAGATCGAGGTCCCCATAAGGCCGAAGATAGGGACGGGAGTAAAGGGTCAGACCGAGGGTGGGCCCCCGGAGAATGATCAGATCGATTTCTGCTCGGGAGAAAACGGAAGCAATCTCTCCGGCTGTCTCCAGATAGACCCGGGTATTGATAACGGTTTGTTGGTAACTCTCCTCGAATTTTTTCCGGACTTCTTCCGGGAGGCTCTCAAAGAGACCGTTTCGGTCCAGAGAGTCGTAGATGATACCATCCAGGCGGTTCGCGCGAGCGGTTTGAAAGAGATGGTTCCAGTCTATATCTTTAATCCCCCCGGAACCGAGTTTAGTTCCGGAGGTTATTAAAGATATAATTATCTTGTCTACGTTTGATCTACAGTTTTCTTTCATTTTTAGGGAATCAAGGCTAATATAATAAGTTAGTGCCTGCGGCGCCAACTTAGTTTTGAACCAAGACCGATATAAATATATTAGGTTAGTGCCAACAATTATTTTAATTATTTTAGCAGGACTATCTATTGGTAACACTTTAGCTCTTTGAAATTATAAAGTTAAACTGAACCTATCTCCTCGTAGCGGCAGCCTTCCGGCTGCCACTAGTGGCGACCTGAAGGTCGCCGCTACGAGCATGGCAAGATCGAGGTTCTAATTTCAAAGAGCTAAAATGTTACGCTTATTGAAATTCCGAGCAGTAAAATACATAATAGTCATTGTTCAAAACTAATATATTGCCGGAGGCGATAAATTATACCAGATGAGCCCTGCCACGGATAAAAAATATCTACTCTTGGTGCTGGCGCTATATTTATTGCTTACCCTGATATACAGCCTGGCAGTCCCGCTCTGGGAGGCACCGGATGAGCCGTCTCATTATCTCTGCGTCTGCATGTTCTCGGACGGGTGCGATTTTAAGCCGCCCCGTTCTCCGAGTGAGATTAATTCCGTCTGGTCGGAAGGTTATATCTTCTCTCTCTATCAGAGTTCCCAGCCTCCACTCTATTATTTGATTTCAGCACCGGTTATGAAAGTTCTCTCTCTCCGTGCTCTGCCTCTGGGAGAAGGGATTGAATTCCCTGCCATCCGGACGGATTATTCCGGTTCCGGCAATCTTCTTGTCCACAGCCGGGAATCCATCTGGTCGATCCCTTCACCGGAGGTACGCGGCCACCTAATGCGTCTCGTCTCGGTATTATTAGGAGGGATAACAATCTTATTTATCTATCGAATCGCCCGGGCTGTCTTTCCCAACGACCACGCGGTAGCTCTCTCTTCCGGCGCTTTTGCCGCCACCCTCCCTCAGTTCAACTTTATCTCGGGGGTGATCAGCAATGACAGTCTGGCCGCCATGATGGGTGCCGCCACGCTGCTCTTCCTAGTCCGCCTGGCGGATAAAGATACCCGTCCGCGGTCGCTGGACTTCATCTGCCTGGGAGTTCTGATAATGCTGGCGCTACTCACCAAGTTTAATCTGATATTTCTTGTCCCTCTTTCCATTATCGTTATTTTCCTTAAGGCAAAAGATGCCGGGAGCTGGCAGGTGGGACTCTCCGGAGTAGTTCTGATGCTGATCCCGATTTTTATCTGTCTCGCGGCAGTTGTGATGTTATTCCCGTCTGATCTCGTAATAAAATTCCGGGTGATGGTATGGAGATTGCTCAGGACCACACCAACACTGGTGACGATTGAGCATTTTCAATGGATGGTGAAGGATATATATAGGTCTTTCTGGGCGACATTCGGCTGGATGTCGATCCGGGTTGGCTGGTGGTTATACCTAGCCTGGGGGTTGATCTGCCTGGCCGGGGCAATTGGCTGGGGAAAGGTGATTGTAATGAGGAAGGGGATGGATGATGCTTGGAAGAGAAAAGCTGGTATTCTGACGGCAGCTATAGTTCTGCTTTTGATAGGAGTTATCAAGAATAATCTGTTGGTTCGTCAGTCCCAGGGGCGTTTTCTCTTCCCGGTTCTGGGAGCGATAGCGGTGTTATTATCGTACGGCCTGCTTAATCTCTTTGGTGAGAGGGCAAGGAAAAGAGCGGCAATAATTTACGCTGTCATTTTGTTTGTCTTGAACCTGGTCTCTTTATTTGTCTATCTAATCCCGGCGGTATATAGAACCTAGCGCCTTAGGCGCTAACGTTAAAAAGAAAGGCTCTCAGTCGTTTTGTGTGGGTTATCCGGGCTAATTTAAACCACGAAGGACACGAAGGTCACGAAGGAGATGCGAATAAAAAATAGCGTTACCTATCCACTATGCGTCCAAAGATCAACTACCCATTTAATGTAGTGGCTTGTAATGTAATCACTTGTATTAACTTATCCCTCAAAAACAATCAAACCGTGGTTGATTTCCCGAATCGGTTTAAATCTATGTTAGTATTTTCCTTTGTGTCTTAGTGCCTTTGTGGCTAATTTATGTGTGGTATAATAAATATTGGATGATAGCGCTAATAAAAATATCAATTTTATTGATCTTGTTTTCTATGCCTTCTCCCGCCCCGATAGAGATGCCCACGGTGTCCGGAGATGCTGGTGAGGTCAGAATAGTAGTGGTAGAAGGCGTGGGTTCAAGCCGGCAGTCCGCCCCGATCGCGGCATTGCGGGAGATAGGTGAACGGGTTATCGGGCGTCCCTTCGCGATAGTATATGGAAAACATATTGCCTTCGGGGAAGAAGTTCAGGTGCCCACTCTTGACACCAGGCGCAAAAATATTCTCAGTATAGAAGAGATCAAGACCGGACTCTATAAGGTAGTTATGGAAGTTGAAGTTCCCGCGAGCTCACCGGTTCTGAATGAAGTTTTGCGGGAGCGAATCCACCGGGGGGAGGGAGAGCTTGAATCCGGCGGCGGAATTATATCGGCTCGAGACCGAGCCAGGGATGATGCAATGGAGAAGGCGATCCAGTCAACTGTCGCGGAACGGTATCCGGGCGATTCCGCTCCCAATCGCCTGAACGGCCGAGTCTTCTTCCTGGGAACGATCAGGGAAGATATAGAGGAAGAAAATTATACCATCCTGGCCCGGATCAAAGTCTGGCTGGTGGAACCATGATGGGGAGGGAAAAGAAAGTTGACGGTTGACGGTTGTCGGTTGACAGTGGGAAATCACCGCTAAACGGAAATCATTATGTATTTTTAGTATCAAATTCGTGTAATTTGCGTAATTCGTAGTTTATTAAAGGGGGGGGAGGTAGGGGGATAAATCAGAGTAATCTGTGTAATATCCGTGGACAAAAAAGGGGCTGAGGTAGGGGAGGCCAGTAGTTGAGGTTATTTCTTTCGGATATTTGAGCGGACCGGGATTTTTATCTCTTT
>Ga0222696_1000118_pt1 | contig 57598 bp, 50 predicted proteins | sample AntAcemetage1400_FD_179817 | JGI IMG/M metagenome (GOLD analysis project Ga0222696, IMG submission 179817) | Saline water microbial communities from Ace Lake, Antarctica - #1400 | ecosystem: Environmental > Aquatic > Non-marine Saline and Alkaline > Saline | place: Antarctica: Ace Lake... | reverse complement strand
ATCGCTGTCAACGGTCGGTGATGGTTGAATGTCCTGTTGCATCTCTGAATTCATCTCTATCAACACGCTCCTTTCACTCAGTCATATCTGTTATTAAAATGAACTATCCGGTTAACGGGCTGCATTGAAGCGGGGAAATACAGCCTGTGTTCAAACTGTGAATCATAATACATTGTCACGATCAACGCCAGGAGATGAGAGGGGGCTTACGCGCGGGTAACCTGTGATAGCTGAATTTTGGATAGCCCACCATCACACTGCCGAAACATTCGTGTCCCCGGGGAAGTGACAGCGCCTCCTTCATAGGCGGGAAAGTGGTTGCCGCGGCGTTAAAGTAGCCGGCCCAGCAGCATCCTAAACCCATGCCGGTCGCTGCCAGTTCAAGATAAGTCAGGGCTATGGTACAGGTAGAAGGGGCCATCCAATTGTCTTTTTCCGCATGAGCGATAATTACAACCGGCGCGTCACGGAGAATAATATCATTACCATCTTCCCATCGTTGCAGCGCCTTATCCATATGCATAACCAACGCTAATTCCGACATATTGCTGATCATCCAGCGCATCCAGTCGGCAACAATCCCCGCAAGATTTCGCAATTCATCTCTGTTATCAAAGACTAACCACTCCGCACACTGGGAATTATGCCCGGACGGAGCGTACCTGGCAACTTCGATGAGTCTTGAAATATCTACCCGGGAAACCGGTTTGTTTTTGTAGACTCGTATTGAGCGACGACTGCGCAAGAAATGTTCACAATGCTCCGCGGTTAATTGAAGATCCTTTTCTATAGGCGGACATTGATCCACAGGCATCTCGCGATGGGAGAGACTGCCTGTTGGACAGACAGCCACACAATGTCCACACCTGATGCAAAGTTCCTCCGCCATGCTGACGGAGACCGGATACCCGCCTTTTTGAAAATTAATGAGCCTCGCGGGACAGACCGCGGCACAGATTCCGTCCTGGTTACATGATTGTTTATCAACTTCCAACAGATTCATTATCAACCTCCTGTAAATAACTCAGTCCACTTATGTATGGAGAGTTTTGAATTTTGTCAACAGACTTTTATATGTGCTGTTGTCTTGACAAAATCTTTATTATCGCATAAAAATAAACACTGCAATTTTATATTAAATTACGACAGTTGCACTGATTGTTTGTTTTCTCAATACTGTCAAGGAGCAATACGTGAACCTGGGAAAATATATCTCTCGTAGCGCCGTCTATTATCCGGATTATCCGGCCCTGATTGATGAGGGGAAAAGCTATACTTACAAGGAGCTCGATAACAGAACCAATCGATTGGCCCAGGGATTGCTGTCGCTCGGGTTGCACAAAGGGGATAAAATAGCGATTTACGCCTGGAACAGATCCGAGATCGTTGAGACCGAGGTGGCATGTTTCAAGGCAGGCTTTGTACGTATTCCCATGAATGCCCGTCTTTCAACCACCGAGGCCGTACATGTTTTAAACAACGCGGAAGCCCGCGTTGTAATCGTCGATGCATTTCATGTGAAATCAATCATTGAAAACAGAAAAGAGCTTCCGAGAGTAGCGCATATTATAGGCCTCGATGGACTCTCGGACGAATGCATTGCCTATGAACCGCTCCTCGCTCAAAGCAGCGATGCGTTTCCCGAAGTAGAGGTTGATCGTGATGATTTGGCTGTGCTCTCATACAGTTCGGGCACTACCGGAAGACTCAAAGCAGTAATGCAGAGCTTTGAAAACCGGATGGCCATGATCCGTAAAGCTACCATGATCCCGGATATCAAGGTGGAACCCGGCGACATATTTGCCCATGCCGGGCCAATCACCCATGCCAGCGGCATGCTTCTCATGCCGGTGATGTTTTCCGGTGGCTGCAACCTGATCTTGAACCGCTTTGACATAAATATCCTCCTGGAAACCATCGAGCGTAAAAAAGTAAATTATATAATGATGGTGCCGGCCATGATCAACATGATCCTGCTCCATCCCGGGGTAAAAGAGTATGACTTGAGCAGTCTGAAGAGAATATTTTATGGGGCCGCTCCCATGTCGAAGGCCGGAATCAGGCAGGCGATCGAACTCTTCGGCCCGATTCTGATCCAGGGTTACGGCATGACGGAAACCACTTCCTTTACCACGATGTTAACCGCCAAAGACCATATTAATGCCCTGGAGGGCGGGCACGAAGATCGATTAGGGTCGTGCGGCAGGCCCATTTTCGAGACCGAAGTCAAGGTCGTCGGTGAGGACGGAGAGGAAGTCCCCCCGGGACAACTCGGGGAAATCATTGTGCGTGGGGCAGATGTGATGATGGGCTACTACAAGGAACCGGAGCTGACAAAAAAGGTGCTGCAAAACGGGTGGATTTACTCGGGCGATATCGCAACACGAGACAGCCAAGGATATATCTACATCAGGGACCGCAAATCAGAAACCATTATCTCGGGGGGGTTCAATGTGTACCCCTCGGAAATAGAGCAGGTCCTGTGTTCTCATCCGGCGGTGTATGAAGCCTGCGTGATCGGCGTGCCCGATGACACCTGGGGTGAAGCGGTCAAGGCGGTGGTGGCCCTGAATAAAAACGTATCAGCGAGTGAAGACGAATTGATCGATTTCTGCAAACAGGCCCTGGCAGGATATAAGAAACCCCGCTCGATCGATTTCGTGGACGAACTTCCCAAAAATCCTAACGGCAAGATCGCGCGCAGAGTAGTCAAGGAAAAGTACTGGACGGACGAAAAACGCAAGGTGCACTAAAATTTTTTTTGATTGCCCCGTCCTGTGGGCGGGGTCATTTACTTTTCCCTACCGTTCTATTTCACTTTGTAATTGTCTGGCCATGACACGCTCGTATAATCCAGGGGCAAATTTGTGAAACAAATAGGAAATCTTTCCGATCGGGGTGAGAACCAGCAGAGATTTTCTTTTCAGCATACCTCGGTATATTGCCCCGGCAACATCCTCGGGCAATGCCTGTTCACCGATCCTTGACTGCGGATGAGAGGTGACAGAGCCGTCACCGCCAAGGGCCCTGGTTTGCAGATTTGTACTGGTAAAGCCCGGGCAGACTATCATCACATGTACACCATGTTTTCTTAGTTCGGCCCGCAGGGTGGAAAAGAATCCGTGCAGGGCATGCTTGCTGGCACAGTATCCTGTCCTGCCCAAAGCAGGTGTGAGGCCGGCAATGCTCGATGTAACAATGATTGTCCCCTTGCGCTCGATCAGACTTTCGATTGCGGCGGTAGTGCAATTGAGTGCACCGAAAAAATTTACATCCATTACTTTGCGGTACATGGAGATCTGCGCATCGACAAAGGCGCATCTCTGCGTAATACCGGCGTTGTTAACGAGCACATCAATACCGCCGTAATGAGAGACGATCTGCTGCATTACCGCCTGGCATTGATCGGGCACACTGACATCGCATTTCAATATAAAAGAATCGATATCGAGTGCCGTGAGTTCCTGAGCGCGTGCTTCGAGGCTTTGCTCATCCATATCTATGAGCGCAATCTTTGCACCGTGTTTGCCAAACTCAGCGCAAACAGCAGCCCCGATACCACTGGCGGCACCGGTAACAACAACCACCCGATTCATCATTGTTTGTTTCTGCATTGTCTTAACCCTTCCTTTCCTGAAAACATACTGGTTGTAAAATTTTCAGCCATCATCCCGGCAAACCAATGGCCCAGGACGGCATAATATGAGCTGAAACACCGAATGCCAGGCCCAGGAGCAGCAAAGAGCCTAAAACAACAATCACAATAGCGACAATTGAACTTACAATACCGATTCTCACAAAATCAGTCATCCTGATGTAGCCGGACCCGAAACATATGGCCAGCGGAGCTGCCGCTACCGGCAGGGCATAAGCACATTGAGCCGCCAGGCATCCGAGTATCATAAGAAATCTTGGATCAAAATGAGTGGCCAGTGACATTGTACCGAGTATAGGCATAAATACGGTTGTAGCGGCTGTGTTTGTAGCCACAGTGGATACCGTGGCTACGACAAAAGAGACCGCAAACATGAGCCCGACAAGCGGCCATTGGGCAAATCCGGTCAACTGATAGCCGATCCAGGTGGCGGCCCCCGTATCATTCATACCTGCCGCCAGCGCAAACCCGCCTCCGAACAATAATATCAACCCCCAGGGAATTTTGAGTGCCCAATCCCAGGTAAGGACAAACTCACTTTTTTTCAAATCAATCGGAATGGTAAACAACAACACAGCCATCAGCACGGCAATCGTTGAATCGTGCACCCATGGGAAGAGGGTGTTGATACCATAGATCGTAAGATCTCCGATGTGTTTCTCATCCCGAAACATCCAGGCCAGAGCTGTTATTAAAAGAATGATCCCGATCGCTTTTTCCCCCTTGCTCCATGGCCCGAGTTTGCGTTTTTCATCCTTGATCAGCCTTGCCCCTCCGGGAATTTCTGCAATTTCAGGTCGCCTGAGGAAAAAGACGAGCAGCGCCCACAGAGATAATGTGGTCAACACACATAGAGGTATGCCCACAATGAGCCAGGCGGCAAAATCTGTAGGCGGTGACCCGGGGAAAAGAAGCTCCAGTTGCCCGGCATAGATTATGTTGGGTGGCGTTCCGATTAAGGTCCCCATCCCACCGCTGTTGCAGGCATACCCGATTCCCAGCATCAGACAGCTGCCGAATATGTAAACCCCCGGTGTGAAATTCACGTTTGCAAGTTCTCCCGCTTTCTGCATACGCCTGCCCACTTCCGCTGTGTGCAGGATAATAGCCAATCCCATGGGCATCATCATCATGGCGGTGGCGGTATTGGATATCCACATCGAAAGGAAAGCAGAGGCAATCATGAACCCCAGGACAATACGTTTTGGGCTTGCCCCGATTTTATCAACGATAAACAGGGCCACCCGCCTGTGGAAGTTCCATTTCAACATGGCCTGGGCAATAAAAAAAGCCGCGATAAACAGGATAACGATCTTATGCCCGTATGGAGCACTCGCATCGGTAGCATTTGCAACACCTAAAATCGGAAACAGTGCCGCAGGTATCAGGCCGGTCACCCCCCAGGGCACGGACTCACAAACCCACCATACAACCATGAGGATCAGCACTGCCAGGCAGTTTTTCATAGCCACGGCTTTTTTGAGAACAGCTGTATGAATCTCCGGGCTGTCGATCTCTGCCCATGCCAGAAAAGCCGGCGTATCAGGGATTTCTTGTATTTTGCCGTTTTTATCCAATATCAGCAGTTGGCGCGAAACTGCATGCTGCAGTTGTTCTGGATTTACAGAGTTTAATGCCATCCTGGATGCAACGGAATACATCCCGCTCGAAGGAGGGAGTAGCATCACCAGCAACAGGAAAATCGGCCCCAGCACGAGCCCTATTCTATTGCGCAGACTATATCTGTTTGAGGTTTTCCCGTTATCCATCTCCGGTGGCGGAAAGGATGAAGAGGAATGATTGTGATCAGGAATATTTCCATCTGGCATCCGATGTGTATCTTCTTTGCCGACGATCTCTTTATTTGAACGACAAATAAACCGGAATACACTTGAATGCATTAGACGTTGCCGCTTCCCGAATCCCAGGATTCTACGTGTTGGCATGCTGATTTCCATCTTGTCTCTCTTTCCCGTTCACACAATACGTGTTCAAACACTATGCGCGCTGTATGTATTTCCCGATCAGGGTGTCCTCTATCCAAGATGTATTGAAAAATCCTCTCTGATAATCAACATTTTGTAGAATAAATTGATGGAATCCGATGGTGGTATCCACCCCGGAGACTCTCAATCCTGCGAGAGCCTGTTGCATATTCTCAATGGCCTGTGTACGGGTGTGGCCGGTTGCAATTATTTTGGCCAGCAATGAATCATAGTAAGGTTGAACAACATATCCCGGATAACAATGAGTATCTAAGCGGATGTTATCCCCCCGGGGGGGATCCCATTCGATGATCTTTCCCGGGCAGGGCCGAAAATCAGAATCCGGCGATTCGGCATTGATCCGGCACTCAATGGCATGGCCGTCATGCATCACATCGTCTTGTGAAAAACCAACGGGAAGGCCGGCGGCTATCCTTATCTGTTCCTGTACCAAGTCGACCCCGGTTATCATCTCGGTTACCGGATGCTCCACCTGGATCCTCGTATTCATCTCAAGAAAGTAAAAGCTCTGCTCTGTCTGATCAAGAATAAACTCCACGGTTCCGGCGCTGAGATATTCTATGTTGCCGGCAATCAACAACGCCGCGCGGCACATTTGGTCTCGCAGTTCATCCGTTACAACCGGAGAAGGAGATTCTTCTACCATTTTCTGGTAACGGCGTTGCAGAGAACAATCGCGTTCGAACAGGTGGACAATATTCCCGAAACGATCCCCAAGAACCTGCACCTCGATATGCCTGGCATCAGGGATATAATGCTCGATATAGATACGATCATCGCCGAAGGCTGAACGAGCTTCGGCCGAAGCCTCATAAAAAGCTGCCTTTAAATCTTTGGCCCTTTTTACGATTTTCATCCCTTTTCCACCGCCACCGGCAGCGGCTTTCAGGAGTATGGGGTATCCTGTTTTTACGGCGGCTGTTGTTGCTTCACTGAAATCACGAACTAATTCGGACCCAGGAATAACAGGGATTCCCAAAGCCGCAACCATTTTGCGGGCAAAAAGCTTGTCTCCCATCCGGCGAATGTGTTCTGCCCTTGGCCCGATAAAGCTCAAACCATATTGTTCACATGCATCGGGAAGTTCCGGCTGCTCTGCCAGAAAACCGTACCCGGGATGAATGGCATCACAACCAGTACCCAGAGCTGCAGAGATGATCGTATCAACCTTCAGGTAACTCTTGATCGGTTGGGCCGGACCGATACAAACCACCCGATCAGCCATTTTCGCAGGCATGCTTTCCCTGTCCACTTCCGAGACGACCGCAACGGTCTCTATCCCCAACTCCTGACATGCCCCGATGATGCGAACGGCTATTTCACTGCGATTGGCAATCAGAACTCGTGAAATGGAAAGATTCAAGGTGTACCTCCCAAGGCATTGTTGGCGGGTTCGACCAGAAAGAGCGTTTGTTGAAACTCCACCATCTCTCCGTCCGATGGGAAAATTTGTCTGACATATCCCCGGAAATCCGCCTTTAGTATATTTTGTTGATCCAAGACATTGATAATACACAGAATTTCGTTTTCTTTAATGTATTGATTCACAGACACAAACGGAGATGCTCCCGGTAATGGAGCACTCCGGAAGAATCCGAGCATGGGAGCTTTGATTGGCAGCAATTGCTGCTGGGGCTCCGAGATCTCATGCTTCACTTCTGCCGTACCGGGATCGTGTTTCTTGCCGCTCTTGCTCACACGGAAATTCAGATCACTTGTCTGAAGGCACATTTCATCAATGCTTGACTCTCTCAGTATCTCCAAGAGGCTTATGATATCTTCCCGGGTAACTCCCTTCATAAAGAGCATCCTCCTCCAGTTGTTTTCAGTGTGGATTTTACCGTGGCTGTTTGCTGCCAGGCACATACGATGCAAAAAAATCGTTCCATTTTAAAATCATGTCTCGATACTCAAGGCGACCCTTTCGACCTTTGCCAGATCCCGCCTGTAGAAGAGCGATCCAATAAAGAACAGTATCGCAGCTACCAAAGCGGCAGCCGGCACAATGGTGAGAGCTGTTTTTATGTCGTACTTGTCAGAAATCATGCCGACAAATAACGGCCCGAGTGAAGCACCCAGCAGGTTCTGGACGATAACGCAAAAGCTGTACGATGTAGCCCTGAGTCCTGGATGGACCACATCCTGGGTCACAGCAATTGCCGCAGGAGCAAACGCAGACGCCAGGACACCGCCGAGCAACAGCAGATAATATTGTTTAGAGCCGGTGAAATAAAAAAACGCACAGAAAAAGACCACTGCGGTCAGAAACGAAGTGATCGCAGGAAACAGCAATCTGGCATTCATCCTGGTTCTGCGCCATCTATCCACCAGAAAGCCACCGAGCGGAAAACCAATGATAGCCAGTATCATGATTCCACTACTCATTAATGCCGCTTTCTCCATCGAAATGTTGTTGATCCTATGAAAGTAGGAGGGCAGCCAGCTCAAATACGATGCCGTCAGAAACATACTACCGGCAAAGGCAATGTAGGTCAGGATAAGAGACGGAGTGCGCGTGAACTGACGGATGAGATCTATTCCAGACATCTGTTTTTTAAGTTCGCTCGAATGATCTACTGTTTTCTCAAGATCAACTGTTTTCTCAAGATCAACTGTTTTCTCAAGATCAACTGTTTTCTCAAGATCAACTGTTTTCTCAAGACCAACTGTTTTGTAATCACGTACAAAAAAGAATAGAATCGCTATAAAAAAGCCTGGCAAGGCTACAATCCCGAAGGCGTGACGCCAGCCGTATCGGGCAGCGATGACCCCTCCGAGCACAATCCCGATGGCACTACCCAGGGGAAGAGCAGCGGAGAACAGGCCCAGCATCATTGAACGTATCCTTTCAGGAAACAGGGCTGAAAGCATCGCTGTTCCTCCGGGTGCATATCCGGCTTCACCGACACCGATCACGGTCCTGACGACAAAGAGCTGTGAAAAACTTGTTGTGAATGCACAAGCGGCAGTCGCCAGACTCCAGATAACAGCCATCAACCCGATGCTCTTTTTTCTGCTCCATCTGTCAATGACCACGGAAATAGGAACCGAGAGGAGCACGATTGACCAATATACCACGGATACCAGCAGGCCACACTGGGTATCACTCAGACCCCAGTCGCTCTTTAAATAGGGAAAGAGCGAGACCACCACCATGCGGTCAATATAATCGAACATATAGAGCAGAAACAGCAGACCAAAAACATAGAATGAATATGATTTCGACATAAGATACCCATCCGGCATTGCCTTGTTTTTCATTGTTCGCCTCCCCCTTTTCAAAAAATGAAAAATCTCGTCGCAAATAATGATTCTATGGACTTTGTGACATTCAATAAGGTATGATATTTAGACAGAAATCGTTTATGTTCTGAAAAAAAGATCCCCCTTCCCTCATTTTTTGTTACTTAAAAATTCAGCAGGATCAAGCCGTTTAAAATATCTGTTCCAATCGAAGCGCTCCTTTTTGCAGACGCACCCTGCTGATATCTTTGCGTTTTGATAGCTCGCGTATCAGGGTAGACAGCGGCTGCCTGGTCACCGGGAATTCGATCGGTTTTTTATTCTGATGGAACTTTTCAATGGTCGGACGGGAAAAAAACAACTCCAGAAGAAGTTCTTCATTCGAGCGATGAGCACCCAGCTCTTTGCGAACTTTTGCCACCAGTGGTTCTTTATAATTTTCGGTTGGATCAATGGATCCCTTGTCTTCTCCTTCAAGAATCTTATCCATGATATCAGGATCGATCGGGGCAGCCGGGGTGCCATAATACCCGCGGGCATACTGGCACAGATCAGAAGGTACCGTTTTATAGCGTTCACCTTCAATGACATTGAAGACGGCCTGCACACCAACAATTTGGGAAAACGGAGTTACCATGACCGGATAGCCGATCTCCTGGCGAACGCGTCCCGCCTCTTCGAGGACTTCCGGCAGGCGATTTTCCAGACCGAGATTTTTCAGCTGGCTTACAAGATGGGACATCATGCCGCCGGGAATCTGATGCTGAGTGTACTGTTTGAATTGTGTCGGATTATACTGTACTCTCTGGCTGACAGGCCGCTGCTCCTCATGCGCAACCCAGTAAAAGTGATCGTCAACCTTTTTCTGCAGGCCGACATCAATCTTGACATCATATCCCATTTCACGGGCATACGATAAGACATCGAGAGTCGAGGGAATCGAATTCCCGTACGACAACGGCTGGCTTGCCGTGGAGAGATTATCAATTCCTACCCGCATAGCCTCGATATAATTCTCGGTGGCCAGTCCTGTCCCGTCATGACCTAAAAAACCGAATTCTACTTTATCGCCAATAGCTTTTCTAATGGCCGGCATGAGTGTCCGAATCCTTACCGGAGAAAGCAGTCCGCTCCCGTCGGCCAGATTGACGTTGTCCATACCCAGATTCACACATTCCCGGGCTTTCGAGGCATAATATTCATCGGTATGGACAGGGCTTTCACTGAAAACAAGTGCTGGATGGATCTGCAGCCCGATTTTTTTGGCAACCTGCATATGCCACTTAATGTTGCTGATATCGTTTAATCCGTCAAATAACACAATGCCCTGTACGCCGGTGTTTTTCAGACATGTAATTAAAAGTTCTATCGCATCATCCGGAAATCTGCGCCACCCGAAGGCACTGCGACCGCGAATCAGGACCTGAATATCTGTGTTGGGCAAGAGTTGACACAACAGGTGCAGGCGTTCCCAGGGGTCTTCATTCAAATACAGGACACATGATTCAAAGGCAGACCCGCTCATGATATTGATGCTATCGAAACCGGCTTCATCCATTACCGGGGCAATGGACAACATCGATGCTGTTCTCATCCGGTTTGCCCACAACGACTGTTGCCCATCACGGAATGTCTCTTCATTAAACCGTAATTCGTTCACCGTAATCCCTCCCATATACGAATCGATGATCAATATGTCTAATCCAGAACTCTTTCAGTTCATCCTATCCTTGATCACTATTTCTTCTTTTTGGTCGACACCTTAGCCTTCCCTTTTGCAGAGGGTGGATCCATTGTCATCAGGACCTGGCCCATTTCCACGTTGGTTTCATTCTCAGCCAGAATTTCGCGGATAGTTCCGTTCCGGGGAGCCTTGATTGAATTCATCAGCTTCATTACTTCCACGATGGCAAGCTGATCACCGGCTTTGACCTTCCTGCCGACCTCAACAAATGGTTTTTCTCCGGGTGACGGCGTCCGGTAAAATGTTCCGCTCAGGGGAGAATAAATAGGGGTGCCGGATATGTCCCGGGTGGCGGGTTTATCCCCGGTTTTCTCAGAGATCATTGTAACCGCGGCGTCTTCGGATTTTGCTTCAGGTTGCGGCGTTGGAATGTGAGGGCCAACCCCTGCCTGGATTTCTTTGACTGCGGGCGCTGGATTTCCCTGCGGTCCCTTGATTATATCAAGTTTCAGATCTCCCAGCTCAAGATGAAGCTCCTTACATGTGGAATCATCGATGATCTTCAGAAAATCGACTACATCTTTGTAAGTGAGATCATATGAAAGCTCTGTTTCGCTCGATTTCATGACGTCCCCTCCTTTTCTTTATACCAACAGATTCCAAATAAACCTCAATCTTGCCTGCTGATGACCGTTGTCTTTTCAATCAACTCTCACAATTACGGCATCGCTTTGTCCAAAACCTCCACAGATCGCAGCAGATCCATACCCTCCTCCGATCCTGCGCAACTCGTAGATAAGCGTCATGATCAACCGGACACCACTGGCCCCGGTCGGATGACCGATTGCTACCGCGCCACCATTAACGTTCGTCATGGAACGCAGGTGTTCCATTAACGTGTCATCGCCGTCACTGAGCACCTTTGTGCTGACCAACGGCACTGCCGCAAAGGCCTCATTTATTTCTATTCTCTTTAGATCCTTTAGTGTAACCCCGGATTTTTTTAAGGCCTTCTGTGTTGATAACGCGGGCATGTATGGTGAAGAGAGGGGGTCGCCGGCCATGTTGGCATAAGACAAGATGGTGGCTAAAGGTTCTAACCCAAGTTCTTTTTGTTTATCCCGGGACATCAGAACGAGAGCGGTGGCACCATCATTGAGCCCGGGAGCATTGCCTGCGGTTACGGTTTTCCCTCCGTAGACCGGCGGCAGAGAGCTCAACTTTTCCATCGAGGTATCTAAACGGGGTGATTCATCTTTATCCATACGTATGGAAGACCCCTTCTTTTGCGGGATTTCAACGGGATTTATTTCATCTGAGAATTTGCCGGCATCATAGGCTTCAAAATACCTTTGATGGCTCCTCAATGCCCATTCATCCTGAGCATTTCTGCCAAACCCATATTCTATTGAAACATCACCGACTCCAACCGCAATCGGTATATCAGCAATGGGATTACGCATAAACAGCGGTTCCTCGAGCATGATTCCACCGAGCCTGGCGCCCCAGCGAACATTGCGGGCCACGAGCGGGGTCTGGCTCATTGCTTCCATACCACCGGCAATTGCGGTATCAATCTCCCCGGCGAGAATATTTCGCATGGCCAGCCCTACTCCCGTTACGGACGAACAACAGCCACGGTCTATTGTGAGTGAAGGTGTCTCCGGTGGCAATCCGGTAGTAAAGAGTATTTGACGAGCCGCAACGGCAGCTGTACCCGCAAGCACAGCCACACCCATAAATAATTCGTCAACCACAGTGGGATCGAGATCGATCTTTTCCATAACTGATTTGACCGCCATGGTGCCAAGATCAACGGCAGAAAAATCTCTTAGTAATCCGCCGAACTTTCCAAACGGTGTACGTGCAGCGCTTACCACAACCATTTCTCTCATTGCTCGTATCCTCCCTCAAAAATTCATTGAATCTCAGATGACTGCATCACCGCGCAGCTGCGCCAGAGCAGTATCATCGTAATGCAGCCAATCTTTCAGAATGGCATCGGTATGCTCGCCCAGATCAGGTGCTGTCTTCACCGGAATATCTTTCACCTTTGTCATTCTGAATGGTGACTTGGCAAATATGCGCTTGCCGGCGATTGGATCATCGATTTCAAGCAGCATCTTGCGCGCCTTGAGATGGGTGCAATTGACCAGATCATGGGTATTCTGAACAGGCCCGACCGGAACTCCCTCCTTGAGAAGAGCATTTACCACCTCATCACTGTTCCTTGCTTCCATCCAGTCTTTCACAATGGGATCAAGAAAATCCTTATTGTTTACCCGATCAAAGCCGTTGGCTGTCAGGGGATTGTCGATAAGATCCGTTCGGTCTATGGCCTTGCAAAACCGCTCCCAGATAAACTCGTTAGCCACAATCAGGGCCACATAATTACCGTCTTTTACCTTAAAGGTACCCATCGGGTGTTGAAATTTCCCGGCAGTACCCCTCTTGACAATCAATCCGGCAAACGAATAGATCATAATGCCCATTGCATTAAGTGCCGCCATGCAGTCGTACATGCTCGAATCGATAAACTGGCCCTGTCCGGTCTTTTCCCGCATAAACAATGCGAGCATGATTGAATACCCGGTAATAATACTGGTAAATACGTCGGCCAGACCGGGAAGCCCCAATAATGGGGGGCCGTCTTCATCCCCTATATGATCAAGAATACCAGCCATTGCCTGAATTACCGGATCAAAGGCCGGCCTGTCGGAATAAATACCTCGAAAATCTTCAAGCCTTCCAAAACCGCTTATGGCAGCATAAATGAGTCTCGGATTGATTTTTTCCAAGACATCATATCCCAAGCCGAATTTTTCGATTGTTTTGGGTCCCAGATTTTCCACCACCACGTCAGCATGTTTTATTAATTCTTTGTAAATATCCTGACCCTTTTTACTGCGAAGATTCAGGGTAATGCTTTTCTTGTTGCGATTGTATATTTTGAATCCTCCATAGGCCTTATTTCCGTTTTCGTCTTCAACAACAGGAAGATAATTCCTTCTTGGTTCACCTATACCGGGGCGTTCAATCTTGATTACCTCCGCACCATTGTCTGCCAGCCACATGGTACAGTCCGGACCGGCTATGTATTGTTCCAGAGCAAGCACCCGAATCCCTTCCAGCGGATAGTCCATTTCTGTTATCTCCTTTCTTTTCAATTCAATGACGTGGCGAGGCAGGGCAGACCAATCTCTTTAATGGAGAAGATCTATATTTTCTGCCCAAACCGAATGCAAATATCTCAAGTTTTATTCTTCCTGTAATGTATCCAGAACGATATCTATCATAACGCGAAGATGTTTTTTGCGCTCGCGGAGATTGCTTTTTGACATGGGATCGGTTTTTAACAGGTGCTGCAAGACATCACTGCAGGTAAAGTAGGTAATAATCATACCGTAAAAGCTGATCATCAACTGCTCAACGGCAAAATCCCCCGAGTGTGTTCGCGGGAATGTCTCATGGATTACGTTCATGATTATTTCGAAGATAGGGACCATGTGATTAATGATGCGTTCCTTATTTTTACCGCCCATTATTTCACGCTGTACAATATGCAAATAGTTTTTATTTTGCTCAAGAAAATCGATATAGGCATTGATGAGATGTTCCAACCTGCCCCGAATGGGACCTTCCTGCAATAGGGATTCCTGTAATGTCTCGGAAAGATTCTGAAAATAACGCTCGAGGACAGCCTGGAACAGGCCTTCCTTTGTCTTGAAGTGATAGTGAATCAGGGCCTTGTTGGTATTGGATATCTCCGCAATTTTGCTGGTGGAAGCGCCGGCAAATCCGACTTCACCAAACAACTTGTCGGCAGCTTCGAATATGTATTCACGCTTATTCATAATAGACAATTCACACACAGAGTATTTAACTGATCGATTGGTTAAATACAGCAGTATATATCCTGCTGTCAAGAGATTTTTTATTGGGTGTCAGAAGCAAGTAATCTGTCCGGAGTTGTAGCACGTAATCTGTCCGGTTTATAATGGTCACCGGGAGGTGGCCATGAGATGGACAGAGACATTACAGGAGATCCGGAAGATGCGATTTGAAGAGGCTTATAGTGTACGGACAGAGAGACGATTGAAGCAGGAAGAAGCAGCTCGGATACTGGGAGTATGTACCCGGACATTTCGGCGTTACATTGATCGTTACGAAGAAAGGGGTATGGATGGATTACTGGACAAGCGGTTGACGCAGGCATCATCACGTCGAGCTCCCGTGGATGAAGTTATAGCACTTGCCCGGCAGCCGATAGCGAAGTTTTTTGTTCGGCACCCTACCCCGTTTCCAATCAGCATGCGATATGGTTCGTATGCCGAATGGCCCGCTTCCGACAACAACCGCCCTTTCTTCTCTTTTTCTATATGGAATGTTTAGAGATAGCGATCTGACAGGTTCGCCTTCCTTGATTTCTTTTGACAGGATTCCAACTCTAACCAGCCAGTGTATGTTGTTTTTTTTCCTTGCATCAAGGCTCTTATTCTCTATCTGATATGTAAACTCTCTGATTTTCAGTTCTTTTTTTAGTCTCTCTCGTAGCTGTTCCTCGATATAATCTGTTGGCAGCTTTAATGATAACTCACGGTATCCCATATTAGTCCTGAACTTCCTGCGTCTCCTGCTCGACTTCGCGGTCAAAATCCGCATCCTTCCAGGGCAACTCGTCCTGGGTATATTCACGACGAAATGTCTCTATCATATCATCAAGGGGAACATCGGTAAATTCTCCGCGATAGCTGAGATATTCCATGTGCCTGTTACCCTCAAGATCAAACGGGTGATATATTGAGTCGTTGCGACCGTCGAAATCGAGAGGTTTTATCCGGAATCGCTCACAGAGTTCGACATTAAAGGCGGGGGTAGCCTTGAGCCAGAGCCCGTCGAGATAAATAGCCGTATAACCGTGCCAGAAAAAGATATCGGTTTTCATCGCCTCACGCATGCGGGCGGTAGTCATGTGGTTTCTGATGTCAGCAAAGCCCAGCCTGGCCGGAATTCCCAGCGAACGGCAGCAGGCCGCGAGAAGGATTGCCTTGGCTACACACCAGCCCCGGCCAACACGTAACGTGGTGCTCGCCCGGAGTCCGTCGATTGACAAATCGAGAGCATACGGGTCGTAGCGGATACCATCCCGTACGGCGTAATACAGACTGATCGCCTGCTCCCTCGGATCGGTGGAATCACCGGAGTTCTCCCCTGCAAATTTAGCGACCGCGGGGTTATCGCTGTCAACGGTCGGTGATGGTTGAATGTCCTGTTGCATCTCTGAATTCATCTCTATCAACACGCTCCTTTCACTCAGTCATATCTGTTATAAGAATTTAAAACACACGGCAGATTTATCAGTTGATTGATGTATGCACAATGTGTTCTCAAACCAATAGAGCCTTTTAACCGACTAACCCCATTAAATTTTATTGTCAAGCAGTATTGTGGTTGGTGAAAATCCAGGTAACACACGCGATCAACTTAATACATGAGAGCATGAATCACGCCGTAACTTCAAAATAACAACCTTCATAATTATTGTTGACAATGGCTGATACAGGAACTATATTCCATTTAGACGATATGGAGGTTGTGATTATGAAGTCATTTCTGAGGGTGATGAAAGCCCTGTCCGATCCGAGCCGCGTCAAGATCATAAAGATGCTGCAAAAAAGGGTGATGTGCGTCTGTGAAATCAAGGAGGCCCTCGGTGTGGCCCAGTCCACTACCAGCAAGCACCTGAAGATCCTGGAAGAGGCCGGCCTGATTACCTTTCATAAAGAGGGGCTGTGGGTCAATTACGCGCTGGCAGACGGCGGCACAAGCCCCTACGCGGCGTCTCTGATTGGCAACCTGAAACACTGGCTGGAGGATGATCCCGCGGTTGCCGGGCTGGCACTGCAACTGCCGCATATCCACCGGGAGGATATCTGCGGGAGATAGGGTCTTTTTTTGTCCACACTAAATCGTCATATCGCGAAATACGAAATCGATGGACGGGGATGTTGATGACCATCTTCGGTCAATCGAGGGAGATATAAGGAAAGTCATGGAAATGAAGGAACGAACAAAGCTTTTGCTAATCGCCGGTGTTTTTCTGGCGGCCTATTACATCCCGTGGGACCACGCGCTGATACGCCAGTCCGGGCTCGAGGCGTTCATGATGCTCCGGGAGTACGCCCGCGAGCATGTCCTGACATGCCTGATTCCGGCCTTCTTTATCGCGGGGGCTATCGCGGTCTTTGTGTCACAGGGGGCGATCCTGAAATATTTCGGCTCCCAGGCCAGCAAGATCCTGTCCTATTCGGTGGCCTCGGTCTCTGGCTCCATCCTGGCGGTATGTTCGTGCACGGTCCTGCCGCTTTTTGCGGGAATCTACACGCGGGGAGCGGGAATCGGCCCGGCGACGGCCTTTCTCTATTCGGGGCCCGCGATCAACATCTTGGCCATTACGCTCACGGCAAAGGTCCTTGGTTGGCAGATGGGGCTGGCCCGCGCGATCGGCGCGGTCGTCTTTGCCGTTATCACCGGCCTCCTGATGGCTCTGATCTTCAGAAAGGACGACGCGGCTCGGACCACCGGCCAGATCTATGTCCCGGATGCCGATGACGGAAAACGCACCCTGCTGCAGGACGGCATGTACCTTCTGATCATGGTGCTGATCCTGATCTTCGCCGCCTTCGCCAGGCCGGCTTCAGACGCGACCGGTTTATGGCCGATGATCTTTGCGTATAAATGGTACATCACCGTTGTCCTGCTGAGCATCCTGGCTCTTATGCTCAAGGCCTGGTTTACCAGAGATGAATGCGTTAACTGGATTGACTCTACCTGGGGTTTCATGAAACAGATATTTCCGCTTTTGATAGGCGGCGTGCTGGTTGCCGGTTTTATGCTGGGAAGGCCCGGGCACCAGGCCCTGATTCCGGAACATTATGTCCAGTCTCTATTGGGTGGAAACTCGCTGTGGGCAAATCTGTTTGCCTCGGTTGCGGGCGCTCTGATGTATTTCGCCACCCTGACCGAAATCCCTATTCTACAGGGGCTCATTGGTTCAGGTATGGGTAAGGGGCCTGCCCTCGCCCTGCTTCTGGCCGGACCGGCCCTGTCACTGCCGAATATGCTGGTGATCGGCAGTGTTATGGGTGTCAGAAAAACAGCTACATTCTGCAGTATCATTGTCATTATGTCCACTATCGCGGGTTTAATTTACGGCAGTTTTGCCGGATAAAGGTAATCAATAAAACTTTTTTGAAAAGGAGATAAAAAGAATGGAGATCAAAGTATTGGGACCTGGTTGTGCGCGGTGTCAACAGACAGAAAAAATAGTCAGGGAAGCAGTAGCGGAGACCGGCGTGGAAGCTCAGATTGAGAAAATCACCGACACGATGAAGATTGCCGGTTACGGAGTGTTCGGCACACCGGCGGTGGTGGTCGACGGCGAGGTCAAGAGTGTAGGAAAGATCCCTGACAAAGAAGAAATCAAGGCGTGGCTTGAACCTTAGTTGAAAACCAATTTAGAGAGACTGCACTACATTGTGAACGAACTGATATAAAATGTTCAAATCTCCCACTGCGTCAATCCTGTCTATTACTGTCTCCCTGCGATCCGTACGTCTCAAGGTTATTTCCGTCCATGTTCCGGTTACGCCTTTCGGGACAAACGTATAATTGTAAAGATCAACCCGTTTTTCAAATATATCTTCAACAAGCCGATACGCTTCGTCATCTTCACTGGTAAGTGTAATAACCCTGTTGATTGTGTGGAAGTCGTATCTTTCAACTGTAATTTTGTAGTGTTTCCCTTCTCTTTCAACGGCAAACCGCATGTCACCGCCACCCCGCGTATCCCATACGAACCCGGTAATTGGGCTCTCAGAATAAACCCGGTCTTCTATCTTGCCTTGATTACGGTCCGCGCAACCGGCGATGAAAGCAAGAATGGCAAGATAAAATATCAAAGTTCGATAGCCAAAGCTGAAAATGGTCATGTAAAAAACTTTCCCAAAAATACGGTTATTTCTGATATTTTGTCGGACCGTCTTCGTAGCCGACATCCTTCAACCATTTTGCCGGATAGCCGGGTGTTTCTTTCTCTCCTTCCGGTCCGATTCTATAGCCGTCATTATATGTCACAACGAGCTGCTCCCAGAGATTTTTCCACGAAGCAACTATATCTGCGGCATTATCTTCGCAGTAGGTTGTCAGGTAATCACGACACTGTTGTTTCTTTCCCTGCTTCCAGAGTGCCGCGGCCTTCTTTTCAATTATCGGTTTCTGCCTGAATTCATTGTCTTCAAGTTTCTTCTGCTGACTTTGGATATCCTTTATCATGTACGAGTATTTTATCGTTGCGTAATTGGCAACGAGATTGAAAGTCCACCAGGCGCTTTCCGGATCATACCTGAGCATAGTGCCTCGTACAAAGGATGGCGGCATATTATTAACGCCTGCATAAACCGGCATAAAACAGTTTTCTGCGGGTTTATCTAAACCGACCCACATTAAACCACCAACAGGGTCAGGCAGCCAGGAACGCGACTGATTGACGGCAATGTATATACATCTGCTTACGGAAAGAGGCCGTTCAAATGCGCCCTTGATTTCAGAATTACCTGCACCCGTTTTATATCGTGTTGGATTGCCGAATGGCCCGGCAGAATACTGGTCCATATCGACACTTTCCGCGCTTGCTACTTGCAGTAAAATTATCATATAATCCTAAGGTAAATCAAGGCGAGTGATTTTATTCTATGGCAAAAAGTAATGGAGGCAGATTTGACGCACTCGTAAAAAATCTGTCATTCGGGAATGACAGTAGCGTGGGGCCTCTGTGCCCCACATATTGGTTGCCCGCAGGGGCAACGCTACAACGATATGTCGTAGCGCGGGGGCTCTGTCCCCCGCAGTTATGTTCCTCAGGGGCAACGCTACAACACATTTGCAAACTTAAGTTACTTGGAAATCTGTCATTCCCGTTTCCACCGGAATGACAGGGCGGCAAAAACCGTTTCAGATGAAAGGAGGGCTATATGGGATTAATATCGGCGCATAAAATCTATAAGGATTATCAGGTAGGAGAGGTCAGCCTGAGGGCACTGAATGACCTGAATTTCGAGATTGAACCTGCTTCGTTTCTTTCCTTTGTCGGACCATCCGGAAGCGGCAAGACCACTCTTTTAAACCTTATCGGCTGTCTTGATACACCTACGGAAGGCGGGCTGACCGTAGCCGGCACGGATGTGGTCAGCCTCGACAGGAAACAGCGGGCGGCCTTCCGGGGCAGGCACATGGGATTCATCTTCCAGGATTTTAACCTTATTCCTGTCCTTACCGTATATGAAAATATTGAATATCCTCTCATCATGGTGCAGAATGTTCCGCCGGAAGAAAGGAAGCAGCGTATCTTGAGTCTATTGGAATCAGTTGAAATGACGGAGCAGAAAGACAAGTATCCCGATCAGATTTCAGGGGGACAGAAACAGAGAGTTGCCGTTGCAAGGGCGCTGGTTACTGAACCTGAGCTCGTGCTTGCCGATGAACCGACGGCTAATCTCGACAGCAAGACTGCCTATATGATTATTGGACTGATGAAAGAGATGCAGAGAAAGTCCGGAACCACCTTCATTTTTTCCACTCATGATCAGAAGATAGTCGGCGCCGCGGAAATAATCTATACTCTGGAGGATGGAACGATCGTCGACAGGAAGGATACAGGAGGAAATGCCCATGTATAATCTCCTCAAGATAGCCATAAGAAATCTTTTGAGATACCGCAGAAGAACCCTTCTGACGGCATCGCTCATTATGATCGGTGTTGTCTTCGTTCTGGTCTTCATGGCAGTTACGGGGTCCGTCAAGAGCCTTCTCATCGGACAGATTACGGATTCCATGCTCGGCCACCTGCAGGTCCACAAAAAGGGATATGTCGCATCCATTGATAATCTCCCGCTTACCATAACGCTGACGCCGAAGGCCATGCAGAAGATCGATAAGGCAATTAAGGAAATCCCCGAAATCGAGGCATATTCTACTCGAATCAAATTCGGCGGCCTGTTCAGCAATTTTGTGGAGACTACGAATATCCGCCTGAATGGCGTGGTCCCGGAAATGGAGTTAAAGACGGTCCCTCTTTTGCCGACAAGAATTATCAAGGGTGAGAAGACACTTAAGAAAGGGGACATTCTCATACCGGAACTTCTGGCCAAAGGGATGAAAGTCAAGGTGGGTGACACGGTCGTGGTGATTGCCACCAACAGGGACGGTTCCGTTAACGGGAAACAGTTCATGGTCAGCGGTATACTGGAAAGCGTCACCGGACCGGGAGGACGGGACGGCTATATCCACATTGAAGATGCCGTGGAAGTTCTCAGGATGGATCAGATGGAAATCAGCGAGGTAGTGCTGAGGCTCAAGGACTTTGGCACGCTGCAGAACGTTTACGAATCACTTATGGGTACACTTTCCCAAGAAAAGAATGAAGCTGGGAAACCGGTATTCGAGGTCCATACATGGGAAAAACTCTCTCCTTTCTACAATATCGCGCGGATGATAGACATCATGACATTGTTTATCAAGATCATGCTTATCGCCATGGTTCTCGTCAGTATCATGAATGTCATGATAATGGCGGTTTATGAACGAATGCGTGAAATAGGCACCATTTCGGCCATAGGAACAATGCCGGGCAGGATTCTTTCCATGTTTGTTCTTGAGGGGCTTTCCCTCGGCATCTTCGGAGCACTCATAGGTGATGCGGTAGGCTGCATAATAATATACATATTGAACATTTCTCATATCACTTTCAACTTCGGCCGGCAGACCGGACTGCTGCTGGCGCCCCACGTCGGCGCAGCCGATATCCTCATGGTTTCGGCGACCGTCATTATCGTATCCGTAGCGGCAAGCCTCCAGCCCGCCTTCAAGGCATCGCGGATGGAGCCTATTGATGCCCTAAGACATGTTTAGAAAGGAGTCTTCACCATGCGAAAAATCATAACAGCCGTACTCCTGCTGCTTCTTGCCTCTCCGGCAATGGCGGTGGACGGAAACAATCTCCTCCTCCAGGTTGACAGAAACCTGAACCCCGATTCATACGAATCATACAAAAAACTGATCAATATCGAACCGAACGGCAAAGAAAAGGAATTCATACTGTTCACCGTAAAGAAGGGAAAAGACAAGGTGACCGCCATGTTCCTCTCACCTGCAAGCGAGAAGGGGAGAAGCACTCTCCGGCTGGGTGAAAATATGTGGCTCTATATTCCGAATGTAGGAAAGCCGATTCGTATCACCAGTCTCCAGTCCGTGGTCGGCGGCGTGTTCAACAACTCCGACATACTGCGGCTCGATTATACGTCTGAATACAATGTCGAAAAGATGGAGGACATCGGCGGTGAATACATCCTGCATCTGAAGGCGAAGACAAAGACCGTTGCCTATGACAAACTGAAAATGTGGGTGCATAAGGAGAAGCTCGTCCCCATCCGGATCGAATGCCTTACCGAAACCTCCATGCTCGTGAAAACCATCTACTATAAAAATATAAAGGATTTCGGCGGGGGAATCGTGCGACCGGCGGTAATCGAAACCGACAGCCCCCTTTACAAGGGGTACAAATCCGTCATGATCTTCGCTAAGATCAAGGCGCGAAAGCTGGATGACGAGGTCTTTACCATGACCTTTATGCCGAACCTCGACTCACTCCGATAGACAGCGGGGGGATAACTTTGATGGCTTCGTAAAAAGCGTGGGGTCTCTGTGCCCCACGAACATGTTGCCCACGGAGAGGCAACGCTACAACGATATATCGTAGCGCGGGGGCTCTGTCCCCCACAGAAGGGACACACCGTTACACACAAGTTCCCTCTCCCCCGGGGAGAGGGAGAAATGATGTGATGAATCCAATCAAATTTCTAACGCTAATTCTTGTCTTTGTACCACTGCTCGCTTTTGCGCAGGATGACTATTCCTTTGACCTTTCTGAAATAGAAAAGGAGATAGAGAAAAAGCCGTATACTATCGGAGGCTATCTGGAATTTACGCCGAAGATTTTCCAGCTTGATCATGATGCCACCTTTTACAAACTCAATTTTTACAACCTGCCGGAAAAAGATTACCTTGATGAATACAACTTCAAGCTGTCAATGAACGGGGCATACAAGAAGGGAATTTCAGGGGTCTATATCCGTGCGAATATAAATCAAACGGAGTCGGACATCAAATCCGGGACGGATGTAGCCATTGATGAAGGATATCTGTCCGTCAAACCATCATCCAGTTTCAATATCAGTATAGGTAAAAAAGCGCTAAAGTGGGGGAAGGGTTACGCGTGGAATCCCGTGGCATTCGTCGGCCGTCCGAAGAATCCCGATGATCCCGACCTTTCTCTTGAGGGGTATATCATGGCATCGGCGGATTACATAAAATCCTTCTCCGGACCGTTGCAGACCATATCCGTCACTCCTGTTGTGATCCCGGTGTATGAGCATGTAAACAGCACATTCGGAGTGCGAAACAACACGAATTATGCGTGCAAGGTCTACCTCCTGCTATATGATACGGACATCGATTTCATGTTCCTGAAGGGAAACAGCAAACCATCTCGCCTCGGGGCGGACTTTTCCCGAAATATAACCCCAAACTTTGAAATACATGGTGAATTCGCATATATCGATGATATCACAAAAAAGACTATCGACAGTTCTGGCAATAAAACACAGACAATCAATGACACGAAAAGTTATCTCCTCGGCATCAGGTATCTCACAAAATTCGATACGACGCTTATTTGTGAATATTACAGGAACGGGGCGGGATTTACCGGTGAAGAAATGGAGGGGTTTTTCGGACTCGTGGACAACGGTTATAATGCCTACATTTCATCAGGTGATGAAACGCTCCTGAAGAAGGCAGATACAATGACCGAAGGCGGCTACGGAAGCCCAAATCCCATGAGAGACTATCTATACCTTCGGATTTCACAGAAAGAGCCTCTCGACATTCTCTATCTTACCCCGTCGATCACATGCATATACAACACTGATGATAAAAGTTATTCCCTTTCCCCTGAAATTCTTTATACGGGAATTACTAACCTCGAGTTGCGGCTGAAGGTCGCCCTACTCGCGGGACCTGACAACTCCGAATTTCGTGAAAAGCAGAATGATTCCCGGATAGAATTCAGGGCGCGTTATTATTTTGACGCGGCAAGGCTGTTTGATTGATGGACTCGTAAAAAGAGGATGGCGCGTCCCTGCTTTTTTGTCTTGACTGTGCCAATCGGCTTAGAATAGAAGAAATAATCTGTTTGACTCATTTTCCACCGTTTTTTGCTGGTACCCCTACCCACGGGACATTTTATCTGATCACTTTCGCGACTTCTATTTGTTGACAATAAAGACAGTACTGCAGAAAAACAAAAGGGGTTACGATTTTCTCGTAACCCCCTGATATTTATGGCGGGGTCGAGGGGACTCGAACCCCTGGCCTCCGGCGTGACAGGCCGGCGTTATAACCGACTTAACTACGACCCCGCAAAATTGGTAGGCGGAACAGGACTTGAACCTGTGACATCCACGGTGTAAACGTGGCGCTCTCCCAACTGAGCTACCCGCCCATACTTGTTCAAACCCCTCTTACCAAGGCAGGGAATCTAAACAAAAAAGCTCTTCCTGTCAAGTAATATTTAGGCTTTTAATATACAGATTTTCAGGCATTTGCGCGGATCTCCTCAGCTTCGGGAGTGCCCGTGCCATATTGATACATTTCCGGGTTGTCATCCGGGACAAGCGCCTTTTCGAGGACATCATCCACATTTTCTACAAATACTATCTCCAGCTCTCTAAGAACATTAGCCGGGATATCAGCAAGATCTTTTTCATTTTCGCTCGGTATAATCACTGTTTTTATATGTCCGCGATGGGCAGCGAGTAATTTCTCCTTCAGCCCGCCAATGGGAAGTACCCTCCCTCTCAGTGTGATTTCTCCCGTCATGGCAACATCACTTCTCACCTTCCTTTTGAGAAGCGCGGATGCAATTGATGTCGCCATGGCAATCCCCGCGGACGGTCCATCTTTTGGAATGGCACCCTCGGGAACATGTACATGGACATCTAATTCTTTATAAAAGTTCTCATCCAGTCCAAGGGTATCCGCCCTTGATCTGACATAGGTCCAGGCAGCCTGAGCAGATTCCTGCATAACATCTCCCAGCTTTCCTGTTGTCATGATCGGCTTCCCTGTACCCGGCATGACAGACGACTCTATAGTCAACAGTTCACCACCGACTTCCGTCCACGCAAGACCAACTGTCACACCCACTCTATCCCTGTCTTCAATCTCCCCGAATTTGAATTTCGGTACACCAAGATATTTTCCTACGGACTTTGAACTCACTTTGAGCTTTCTGGTTTTCCGATTGGTTACAATTTTCCTGGCCACTTTCCTACAGATGGATGCTATCTCCCGTTCAAGATTTCTTACTCCGGCTTCCCGTGTATATTCTCTTATAATGGTCAACAACGCCCCATCTGAGAAAGTAATATCTTTTTCGGTCAGACCATTGATTTCCAGCTCCTTTGCGACAAGATATTTCCTGGCAATATTCAGTTTTTCCGGTTCGGTATATCCCGCGATACGTATAACTTCAGTACGATCCTGAAGGGCGGCGGGGATAGTCTGGAGGACATTGGCTGTTGTTATAAACATGATATCAGACAGGTCGTAATCAACTTCGAGATAATTGTCGTTAAAGGCAATATTCTGTTCCGGGTCAAGCACTTCGAGCAGCGCCGATGCCGGGTCACCTCTGAAATCGGAACTCAGTTTATCAATTTCATCGAGACAGAACACAGGGTTGCTCGAACCGGCCTTCTTCAGCAATTGAATAATCTTTCCCGGCATGGCCCCTATGTACGTCTTTCTGTGACCTCTAATCTCGGCCTCATCTCTCAGACCTCCAAGAGACAACCTGACAAATTTTCTGTTGGTAGCCCTGGCAATCGATTTCGCAACGGAGGTTTTTCCCACCCCGGGAGGGCCGACAAAACAGAGGATGGAACCTTTTTTCTTTTTGGACAGGATCTGGACAGCGAGGTATTCCAGTATTCTTTCTTTCACCTTTTTTAGACCGTAGTGGTCTTCTTCCAGGATCATCTCCGATTCATTCAGATCCTTTTTGTCTTCTGTCTTTTCATCCCAGGGAAGCGCGAATATCCAGTCAATATAGTTTCTGACCACTGTTGCCTCGGCAGACATTGGAGACATCATCTTCAGCTTTTTCATTTCTTGCTCAACCTTCTGATGGGCCTCCTCAGGAAGTTTCTTTTCCTTGAGCTTTTTTTCCAGTTCCTTCATCTCGCCCTTGAAGGTGTCTTCTTCACCCATTTCCTTCTGAATGGCCCTCATTTGCTCATTCAGATAGTAATCCTTCTGGGTCTTCTCCATCTGGGTCTTGACACGTTTTCTTATACGCCCCTCAACTTCCAGTATCTCAATCTCTGCCATCAGCAGGGCATATATTTTTTCAAGTCTTTCAACAACATCGACAGTTTCAAGCACCTTCTGCCTCTCGTCCAGTTTTACGTGCAGATGCGAAGCAACTGTATCAGCAAGTTTTGCAGGATCATCTGCCGATGATACGGGGCCCATAATCTCAGGTGGAACTTTTCTGCTGAGCTTCGCGTACCTTGCAAACGCCTCTGCGATATTTCTTATAAGTGCCTCCAGTTTCGCATTCGGTTCATCGGAGGATTTTTCATTCAGTTCCTCAACATCCACCAGAAAGAAATCATCGTTGGGCAGATAGTCCTTCACCACTCCCCTCTCCACACCCTCGACAAGCGCCTTTACCGTTCCATCCGGAAGTCTCAGCAGCTGTATGATATTGCCTATGGTTCCTATCGGGTATATATCATCTTCTGTTGGCTCATCAATCTCGGCGCTCTTTTGCGCGGCCAAGAATATTCCCTTCCCATGACGCATGGCGGATTCAAGGGCATTAATTGACTTCTCTCTGCCCACAAAAAGCGGTACTATCATACGGGGAAACACGACCACATCCCTCAATGGAAGCAACGGGATTGTTAGCCTGTCATTATCTGTTTCTTCCTTGCTTTTGGTAAAATCAAACATATATTTTGTCATCCTGTTTTCTTTTGTTCGTTTTCTTCTACTATCTCGGAAACTGTTTCAAGAACCATAATCGGTTTCTCTCTACTGAAGACTACATCCTCATTTATGAGGCATTCCTTTATATCGTTTCTTGATGGAATATCATACATGATATCCAGCATGGTGTCTTCCATAATAGCCTGAAGACCCCTCGCACCGGTTTTTCTCTCTGCTGACAGCTTGGCTATGGCCCTCAGGGCACCATCCGTTAAGGTAAGCTTTACACCTTCCATCTCAAACATCTTTTTGTACTGCTTCACTACGGAGTTTTTCGGCTCTAACAGAATTCTAACAAGGTCTTTGTCATCAAGATCATGCAGGGCGCCGATGACGGGAAGCCTCCCAACAAACTCCGGTATCAGTCCATACTTCAGAAGATCTTCAGGCTGCACTTGTAAGAGGATTTCACCTATGTTCATTTTATTTTTGCTTTTGATATCAGCCCCGAATCCCATGGAATTTACATTATGTCTCTTTTCGACAATATCTTCCAATCCATTGAATGCTCCACCACATATAAACAGGATGTCGGTTGTGTCTACCTGGATAAATTCCTGCTGCGGGTGTTTTCTCCCCCCCTTGGGAGGCACATTCGCCAAGGTTCCCTCTATGATTTTCAGAAGGGCCTGCTGAACGCCCTCGCCGGATACGTCTCTCGTAATGGAGGGATTGCCGGATTTTTTCGATATCTTGTCAATTTCATCTATATACACTATACCACGTGATGCCTTGCGTGCGTCATAGTCTGAATTTTGGAGAAGGCTTAAAATAATATTCTCAACATCCTCTCCGACATACCCCGCCTCGGTCAGTGTGGTAGCGTCAGCAATGGCAAACGGCACATCCAGCATCCTTGCCATAGTTCTTGCCAGGAGGGTCTTCCCCGAACCGGTCGGACCGATCAGGAGAATGTTGCTCTTCTGGAGTTCTATATCACTAAGCTCTACATCTGAGGACAACCTCTTGTAGTGATTGTAAACGGCAACGGAAAGGACTTTTTTCGTTCTTTCCTGTCCCACGACATACTGATCAAGGAATTTTTTAATCTCCTTAGGTTGAGGGATATTTTCTCTGAGATTTTCCGTGACCTTGGTGCCGTCTTCTTCAACAATATGCCTGCACAGCTCTATGCATTCATCACATATGTACGCGCTGGGACCCGCAACCAGTTTTCTTACTTCTTCCTGCGTCTTTCCGCAGAAGGAACAGAAGAGCAATCCCTTCACGCTATTATCAGATCTTTTTCCCATGAGAAGCCTCCTCCTGTCTTATATCAGAAGCACTCTTTACTATAACCTCATCAACGATGCCATATTCTCTGGCCTCAATGCTCGTCATGTAGTAGTCCCTGTCTGTATCCTGCTCAACCTTGTCAACAGACTGGCCTGTGTGCTTTGCCAGTATGGTATTCAGGCCCTGCTTCAATCTCAATATCTCCTTTGCCTGGATACCGATGTCGGTCGCCTGTCCCTGAGAACCTCCAAGGGGCTGATGTATGATTATCCTCGAATTAGGCAGCGCGTATCTTTTCCCCTTTTCGCCGGCAGCGAGCAGAAGTGCCCCCATACTTGCCGCCTGACCCATGCAGACAGTGCTGATGGCCGGTTTGATATACTGCATCGTATCGTATATGGCAAGTCCCGCGCTGACTATGCCACCGGGTGTGTTGAGATAAAAGAAGATTTCTCTGTCCGGGTCTTCCGATTCAAGATAGAGCATCTGGGCTATGACAATATTTGACACATCATCATCAATAGCCGATCCAAGGAATATAATCCGGTCTTTCAAGAGCCTGGAAAATATGTCGAAAGCCCTTTCTCCCCGACCATCCTGTTCTATCACCATAGGAATAAGAGGCATTACCCTTCTCCTTTTTCCGTGTCTTTCTTGACAAAAGTTATATTGGCTTTTTCTTGAATAAAGGCCATGGCCTTCTGCTCTAACAATTCATCTTTGAACTTGTCGCTCATGTTATTAGCCTCATAGGCTTTTTTTACAGTCTCGTAATCCTGCGTGTATTTTTCAGCAAGGACATTCAGCCTGTCTTCAACATCTTTCTCGGTTACTTCAATCGACTCTTTCTTCGCGATCTCACAGAAAATAAAAGACGCCTTGGCAATCCTGGTTGCAGGATCCTTGAATCCATCGTGCAGATTGTAGCTTATCTCAGAGGCTTTATCATCCGGCATGCCGTTTTGTACCATCCTCTGGCGGGCATTTAGCATCATGGAATAAACCTGTTGTTCCACCCAGACCGAGGGCACTTCAAATTCATTATTTTCCAGAAGTTTATCTATCATAGCCTCCCTGAAGTCTGCTTTTATTCTTGCTTCCCCCTCTTCCTCAAGCGATTTTCTCACGTCTTCTTTCAAGTCTTTCAGTGATTCAAATTTCTCGAAATTCTTTATAAACTCCTCATTCAGATCTGGCAGGATCTTCTCGCGAATATTCTTTAGAGTTACTGAAAACAGCACTGACTTTCCGGCAATATCCTTAGCGCCATATTCTTCCGGGAACGTAACTGTGATATCCCTTGATTCTCCCTTATTCATACCCACGAGTTGTTCTTCAAATCCAGGGACAAAACTTCCTGAGCCTATCTGGAGAGCATAATCCTTCGATGCCAGTTCCTTGCGCGCTTCACCATCAAGTTTTCCTTCAAAGTCAATCACGGCAAAATCATCATTTACAAGCGATCTGTCATCTGTAATGTCTTCGAGTGTGGAATACATCTCCCTGATCTTATTTAGTCTCTCCTCAATATCGACGTCGGAAATACCAAGTTCTTCCATTTCCAGGTCAAGACCTGCATAGTCCCTGGGATCAACCACCGGCTGGATTTCAACAGTGGCGTCAAACAGAAAGTCCTCATCCGTCGTTATACCCTTCTGATCTATAACCGGCTGAGCCACCGACATGATATTATTCTTTTCTACAGCTTCGGAATAGTGTCTATTAATGAGACTGGAAATAGCCTCTTCTTCGACCTGGCGGCTGTAATGTATCTCAAGGACATTTCTCGGGACTTTACCCTTTCTGAACCCCTTGATACTGGCATTTCTGCCGACAATCTTGTATGACTTATCAAGTTCATTCTTTACGTCGGCCCAAAGAACTTCAAAGGAGAGTTTCTTTTTCACAGAACTGATATCTTCAATTTTTAATTCAGCAGCCATAGCTTCCATTCGTATTGTTAGCTCCTTTAATAAACCTTGAGGTATTTTTCAGGTATCTGAATCAGATACATATTTTCATTTTGGAAATGGTGCGAGAGAGGGGAGTTGAACCCCTATCCGCTTGCGCGGGCTGGATCCTAAGTCCAGTGCGTCTTCCAATTCCGCCACTCTCGCTATCATCAAAAGCACCGATATAATAGTTACTGCAAGATTGTTTGTCAACCGTGAATTCCGACGTGAATTCCGACGCATCCGGACGGTAAACCCCATACAAAAAAACCGCCTGTAACGGCGGTTTCCCGGATACTAATGGTCGGGGCGAGAGGATTTGAACCTCCGACCCTCTGAACCCCATTCAGATACGCTACCAGACTGCGCTACGCCCCGACATTTTCCGCTGAAGTATCATTATAGCCATTATCTGTCAAGGAGAAGAAGGTTTAATATACAGATATTCTTTTACCCTGTCATATCTCTTCTCTCCCATACAGCCTGAGAGTTTCAGCGCTTCAACAGTTGAAAATTCTCCCTCATCCTTCCTGACTTTTATTATCTTCGATGCAGTTTTGGTTCCTATTCCCGGGATAAGCTTAAGTTCATCCCGTGTCGCCTTATTCAAATCAATCGGCATGCCGAGGGCAAGCCTGACAGGGGCGGCAATATCCTCAATGGTAACCCGATATCGAGCCGTGCCACAAACTACCTTGTCCCCCGAGTGAAGCATCCGGGCAAGATCAGATTCTTTGAATCCTGCAATGTCATCGATGCCCGCTTTTCTGACAAGATCACTGACTAATGCCTCTTGCGGCAGGTAATAAATGCCGCCATAATTTTTATCTCCGGCAAATTTTACCATAATACCTGAGGGGATATATTCGCCACAGACAGCGGGTCCGGCAAAGAAACGCACATACTGGAAGACATTCCGGGCGGCGTATATGAACACCACGATGAGAACAATGCAGATGGCCCCGTAGATCTGCCTGTTTACAAGGGTCTTTTCTTTCATCTTTTCACAAGATGTCCAACAAATGCTTCTGCAGCGCGGTGTATCTGTGATCCACGGGCCGGTTGCCCACAAGGGAGACGCTACAAAAAACTGCAAATCCAGGTTACTTGAAAATCAGTTATCCTGCTCCAGACCGAAGGCGTCGTGCAGAACCCTGACTGCAAGCTCAGTGTACTTGGCCTTTATTACACATGATATTTTTATCTCGGAAGTACTGATCATGAGAATATTTATCCCTTCGGCCGCAAAGACCTCAAACATCTTTGACGCGACACCGGAATGGCTTTGCATACCGACTCCAACTATGGATATCTTGGAGATGTTCTCATCGTAATCTATCATGGAAGCGCCCATATCCACGGCTACTGGATCCAGCAATCTCCTGGCCTCACCAATATCTTCCTGAGAAACTGTAAAGGTCAGGTCGGTATAACCCTCACTGCTCGCATTCTGAATAATCATATCTATAATTATGTTGTGATCGGACAATGGTGTAAACAGCCTTGCGGCAGTGCCCGGCATATCAGGGACATGACCAATTGTAATCTTCGCCTGATCCCTGTCATATGCCACACCGGAAACAACTTCTCTTTCCATATCTTCATCCTCCCTGGTAACCAGTGTTCCCCTGTCCTCGCTGAAAGAGGATTTTACATACACAGGAACTTCATACATTTTAGCTAACTCAACCGAACGGGGATGAAGAACCTTCGCTCCCGCGCCCGCCAGACTCAACATTTCATCATACGACACCTTCTTGAGTTTTCTTGCCTTACTGTAGATATTCGGGTCCGTCGTATAGACACCGTCCACATCAGTAAATATCTCGCAGAAATCCGCCTTGAGAGAAGCCGCGATAGCCACGGCGCTCGTATCCGAACCACCCCTCCCCAGCGTGGTTATGTTTCCCTCTTTATCAACACCCTGGAAACCGGCTATAATTACTATCTTTCCCTTTTTCAGCTCATCCGATATCAGTCCGGTATCCACACTGAGTATCCTTGCGTTGCTGTATGCCATGTCTGTTAAAATTCTCACCTGGTGCCCCAATAGAGATATCGCCTTATAACCCGTCCTGTTCAGGATAATCGAAAGAAGTGAAACAGATATCTGCTCACCCGTAGAGACAAGCACGTCATATTCCCTCCCATCCGGCTCTCCCCCGGAAGCCCTGTCGGCCATCTGAATCAACCGGTTTGTTTCACCGGCCATCGCCGACAGTACGACCACCACATCATTTCCATCTTCTCTGGTTCGAATTACCCTCTTTGCTATGTTCTGAATCTTTTCAAGATCAGCTACAGAGGTGCCCCCATATTTCTGCACAATTACAGCCACCTGTCAAAACCCCTCCTTTTTCAGACTTCTGATAATTGATGATATACCGAACTCGCAGGATATCCTTATCTTTCTTTTATTGCCATCAATATGTTCCAGATTGATCAATATGGCCTCCGCGGGAATTATATCACCAACCTTTTCGGCCCATTCGATGACTACCACACCGTCCCCAGAAAAGTATTCTTCATAACCCATATCCACGAGATCACGGGGACCGGACAGGCGGTATGCATCCATGTGATAAAGATGAACCCTTCCGGGATATTCATTAATCAGTGTGAAGGTCGGGCTGGTAATGTAATAGCTTTCGGGAATTCCGAGCCCTTTCGCAACTCCCTGTGTCAGGCATGTCTTACCGGCACCTAACTCTCCGGTAAGGGCCACAACATCCCCGCCTGTTAGATTTTCTCCTATAATCCGCCCGATATCGAGCGTATCGCCGGAACTTTTAGAAATCAGATTAAAGTTCGTCATGTAGTTTACAGATAGAGCCGTTGGCGGTTATCAGTTCTCAAGGACAACAAAGGCCACCGCGTATCTTCCCGTATGGGAGATACTTATATGGCTGCCTGTTATACCGGCCCCGTCAACCATATCCCTGGCCCTCCCATAAAACCTCAGTTCAGGTCCTCCATCCGGTTTGTTTATGACCTCCACATCTACAAACCTGATTCCATTGAACATGCCACGGCCGGAACACTTTAAAAAAGCCTCTTTCGCCGCGAAGCGTGCCGCGAAATGCTGCGCGGGAAATGCCATTGCACAGCAATACTTTATTTCCTCTTTGGAATACACCCTTTCTATAAATCTCTCACGCCACTTATCCATGATCCTTTCGATTCTCGATATCTCAACGATATCCGTTCCCACAGCATAGATCATCTCTTTATCTCATCGACCATTCCGGATAATTTCTTCATAAATCCTGCATCATGGATCCTTACGATATCAGCTCCGTTCATTATGGAGGCGGCGACGCTCGCCGCCGTGCCCTCAACGCGATTTTCAGGGAATTTTTCACCTGTTATTTCGCCTGTAAACTTCTTACGCGAAGTGCCAACCATAATTGGCCTTCCCAGCGACTTCAGTTCTTTAAGATGTCTCAGGATGGCGATATTATCCGCCGTAGATTTGCCGAAACCTATGCCGGGGTCAACAACTATATTCTCAATATCCACACCGGCTGATACGGCATTCTCTATGCTTTCCTTTAGGAATCCGATGATCTCACCCATAAGCGACTGATATGAGAGGTCGCCATCCTGCATGGTACCGGGAGCCCCTCTCATATGCATCAGGACGACTGGGACCCGGCAATCGGCAACCACCCCGGGCATCTTCGCGTCAAACCTCATCGCGCTTATATCATTGACCATCTCTGCCCCGGCTTCCAGCGCGCGGTGGGCCACATCAGCCTTTATCGTATCTATGGATATCGGAATGGAAAGCAACCCCTGAAGTTTTTTTATCAGTGGTATAACCCTGTCCAGTTCGTCATTGGCAGACACAGGTTCCGAACCCGGCCTTGAAGATTCACCCCCTATGTCAATGATATCGGCCCCGTTTTCCTCCATTTTCAGCGCGTATTTCACGGCATCTTCAACACCGTCAAACATGCCTCCATCTGAAAAGGAATCGGGCGTCATGTTCAGTATGCCCATAACAAGGGTTCGCCCGCCGACAATAATTTTTCTCTTCGGCGTCCTGAGGACAAATGCATCTCTTACGATGTTATCAAGAACCTTCCTGATATCTTCGGATATATCTCTCAGGGTAAAAGGCTGCAGCGCTATCTTGTCCGCAAGTTTTCGCACCTGCTTCAATGAGCCGATTATTATTGCATCAGTCCTGTCTATGCTGCAGGATACCGACCCACGTGCCACGGCGATATCTCCGCCTATGGACAACATCTCCTGCTTTAATATATTAGCTATTTTGCACTCAATTCCCTCAAGCAGCAGATTAACATTCTCCATCTTGGGAATCATGGCATCGATTCCCGGCCGGTCCGCTCCAACCTTTTTCAGTTCATTCTCTGCCTGAGCAGAAGATGTTATATGCAGATACCTCACCTAAGCCTCGTTCTCCGCTTTTACCTTTTTTACCTTTCTGACCCTTTTTTTCTTTTTTTCACTTACTATCTCATCAAGCTCTTCGGCATTCAGCACCTCTTTTTCAAGAAGTTCCTTCGAGAGTTTATGGAGAGTGTCAATATTATCCGAAAGGAGTTTTCTGGCTCTTTCATAGTTTTCCGTAACTATTCGCGACATCTCCCTGTCTATCTTCTTCGCGGTTTCTTCACTGTAATTCTTATGCGTGGCGATCTCCCTGCCCAGGAATACCTGTTCATCCATCTTTCCAAACGTCAGGGGTCCCATTTCTTCGCTCATACCCCAGTTACAGACCATCTTCCTGGCAATCTCTGTGGCGCGTTCTATGTCGTTTCCCGCTCCCGTAGTAAAGTCTTTCAAGATCAGATCCTCAGCCGCCCTGCCCCCAAGAAGGATCGTAATATTGTCAATCAGGTATGAGCTGGGATAGGTATGCTTCTCATCCACCGGGAGCTGCTGGGTCAGGCCTAACGCTCTCCCTCTCGGGATAATGGTAACCTTGTGTATCGGGTCAGACCCCGGGATCAACTTGGCCACCAGAGCATGGCCTGCTTCATGATAAGCGGTATTCTTCTTCTCTTCATCGCTTATGACCATGCTCCTTCTTTCCACACCCATAAGCACCTTGTCCTTCGCGTATTCCAGATCAGACAGGGAAACCTTGTCTTTATTGAGCCTTGCCGCATAAAGGGCCGCTTCGTTAATCAGGTTTTCTATGTCCGCGCCGGAAAACCCCGGCGTCCCCCGGGCAACAACAGAAAGGTCTACATCGGTCTCAAGAGGAACCTTTTTGACATGCACCTCGAATATTTTCTCCCTTCCCTTAACATCCGGGAGAAGGACCACCACCTGCCTGTCAAATCTTCCGGGTCTCAAGAGAGCGGGGTCGAGAACATCCGGACGGTTGGTGGCCGACATAATAATAACGCCTTCATTGGATTCGAATCCGTCCATCTCCACGAGCATCTGATTAAGGGTCTGCTCCCGCTCGTCATGACCTCCACCGAGTCCAGCGCCCCTCTGTCTTCCAACTGCGTCGAGTTCGTCAATAAAAATGATGCAGGGAGCGTTCTTCTTTCCCTGATTGAAAAGGTCTCTCACACGTGAAGCGCCGACACCCACAAACATCTCCACAAAATCGGACCCGCTGATACTCAGAAAGGGGACTTCCGCTTCGCCGGCAATCGCCCGTGCGAGGAGTGTCTTGCCAGTACCGGGCTGTCCAACGAGGAGTACCCCTTTGGGTATTCTACCTCCCAGCCTTGTGAACTTCTTAGGGTCTCTCAAAAACTCGACCACCTCTTCCAACTCTTCTTTGGCTTCGTCAATACCCGCAACATCGTCAAAGGTGGTTTTCTTAGACTTGTCGGTCATCAGCTTGGCCCTGCTTTTTCCGAATGACATTGCCTTGCCTCCACCCGCCTGCATCTGTCTCATGAAAAAGATCCAGACACCAACAAGCAGCAGTATGGGAAGCCAGGATATAATAATAGTCATATACCAAGTAGAACCCTCGGCGGGCTTGGCCGCGATCCTGACACCCCGTTTTTGGAGAAGAGAAACCAGATCGGGGTCCTTAGGCGCGTATAACTTAAAGACTTTGCCATCGGAGAGTCTGCCTTCTATGTTCTCCCCCTGAATGGTGACATCAGTAACCTGACCCTTATCAAGGTAAGCGATAAAATCGCTGTACACGATCTCTTCCTTCTTGATCTGAGGCTGGTTGAACAGCTGAAAGAGAAAAACAAATACAAGACTTACCACAATCCATAGGGCAATATTTTTCTGTAATTGATTCACTTTTTACTCCCTGTCAAAAAATTTGGATTTTTCCTATCAAATAATCTTCGCTTTTACCACCTTTTCCGTCACACTGGTGATTCTGACCCTGTCACTCAATCTCACACCCGGAACCCACAATACCGACTTCCGGTCAACGAGGAGAGAAATCGATCTTCTTCCGGCCTTCGGAATCTTTTCATCTATCAAGAGTTCTGAGACCTTCTTTGTTCCCTTCATCCCCAGCGGCTGTATCCTGTCGCCACCCCTTATGTTCCTCACGACAAGCGGAAATGAAATGGCATCGTAATCCATAAACACGGGATTATCCGAATCAATGTCCGCCTCATCCACGTCAACCATGTCGAACACCATCTCCGTTTCTGTCTCCTCAATGTTTACGCTTCCCGGGATCTCCACCGTGTATGAAAAGTCGCATCCATTTCTTCTATCTCGAGAAAAGTTTTTCGAGGTGTCCGGCGAACTGTCTTCTACCCGCGAAATAATCAGACTGTCGTATTCCCGCTGGGCCCTGAGACTGAAAGGAATATCCACGGAGGCGCTCGGACTCAAGCCATAAACCAGATCCACCACTGATTTCACGTGTAGATAACCGATTCCATTTTTTGCCGGTGAATGGCTTTCAAGGATAGTTTTAATGAGTCTCCATTGCAACGCCGGGTGCAGTCTTTTCAGTTTCCGGATATTTATCCTCGCGTTACCCCGGTCAATTTGCCAGCCTGAAATAATCTCTTCAACAGACCCCTTGATATAATCGTCTTCAAGCCTGAGTATACCGGCCGTGCGGCTGATATTTTCTTCCAGCCTTACATTGAAAGATGCCTTCAACTCCGGCACCAGAATGTTCCTTATTCTATTTCTCAGGTGTGTGTCATCCGCGTTGGAGCTGTCTGTCACAAACCGTGCGCCTTTTTCCTTCAGAAATGAGATTATCTCTTCCCTCGTTGAATCGATAAGGGGCCTTATATAGGTTTCGTCCCGCACGGGCAGAAAACCCTTCAGGCCTTCAAGTCCGCTTCCCCTCAAAAATCTCATGATAACCGTTTCCGTCTGATCATTCAGATTATGGCCCAGGGCGATTTTATTAAGCTCGTGCTTTTGCGACATCCTCTCAAAAAACGCGTACCTTTCCTCCCTGCATATATTTTCGAGAGATCCGCCTGTCTTCTTTTTTAACTCCGGGATGGTAACCCGCCCAAAATCAGCCTGGATACCCATCGATCCGGCAAGCTCAACAACAAAGGCTTCGTCCCTGTCAGATTCTTCTCCTCTGATCCCATGGTTCAGGTGAAGTATAATCAGCGCGAGATCGTAATCGACCGCAAACATTGAAAGCACGTGCAGAAGCGCAACGGAGTCCGCTCCTCCTGAAACAGCAACACCCACCCTGTCACCCGTGTCGAGCATCGCGTATTTTTCAACCGTCTTTCGGACTTTAATCACGGGTTTGAACCTTGGCAACAGTCATCACTTCAGCGCTACTCAAACAACTTTTCCAGTTCCGATATGTTCTCGCAGTGATAATCAGGATCAAGGGAAAGAAGAGTGTCCCTATCCCCTAATCCATTAAGCAGAGCGCAGCTCAACGTTCCGGTATTTTTTGCGAGAAATATATCGTTAACCCCGTCACCGATAACCACCGCAGCTTCCTTCTCCACACCATATTTTTCCAATAGAGGGGTCAGGAGGCCGGGATCAGGTTTCAGGAATGAGGCGCTGTCCGCGCCTATGATATCTTCGAAATACACGTCTATTCCCAACTCCGCGGCAATCTTCACGGTATAACTGTAAAGTTTGTTTGTAACAATCACCTTTTTTCTGTACTTAAAATGCTCCAGCATATCCCGAACACCCTGATAAAGTACCGTCGTATCGAGAAGATGTTCGGCATAATGGGTCTTGAATATTTCCATAGCCTCGCCTAACTGATCACGGTGCTTGTCACCAAGGGACCTTTTAATAAGTCTTGCCACTCCATCTCCCACAAACCCTATTATGGTCTCCCTGTCAAGGACAGGCATGCCAAGCCTTTTTAAAGTATGATTAACTGAATTCGCGAGGTCTTCACCGGAATACACAAGCGTCCCATCAAAGTCAAAGACCATCAGTTCAATTTGTTTCATTTTTCTCCTGATGTATTAAAGCCGTGGATGTGAATAAAAATTTCAAGCAAAGTTTAGTATAATAACTCTCCTTGAAATTACAAGGGATAAAAAGACAGGAATCCGTACAAATCACACGTTGACAAAGACGGTATTCCTGTAGAAGGACTCGCAGGTTGGGTTGAGGTACGAAACCCAACAATTAGGCTCGATCCCAATTGATTTCCTCGGTTTCAGGAAGGCATCAATAGAAATTATATCTGCATACTTTTGGAGATTAACCAGCCGGCAAAATTGCTGTCCCCACCGCATAAACACCCTTGACTGTACTGGAAAATTACCCATTATTTATTGAAGTCAAGGTTTTGAGGAAAAAAATTTGTGAGTAGATTTCTTTTGGTAATGCACAAAAGTGATCGAAGAAAAATGATATACACCGGTCCTCGACAACCTACGAGTCATCAGAATCATTTCACGGATTCATCCCCGCGTACGCGGGGAACATACTTTTCGTATATCGCTAGGAGGCTATCCGAGAATAGCAGAGGGTTAGTGAAGAAGCAATTCATATATGAGTAAAAGCCCTCTCAAAAAGTATTGTAGAAAGACAGTTTTATATTGACAACTCTATGAAATCTATGACAGTTCCTTTCAAGAAAGATCCGGTTGAATTTAATCAACGATTGCTGTTTCCTTCGAACATATTCGACCTCTTACCGGAAGATCATGAATGTTACATCTACTAAGAGATATTTAAACAACTCGATACGACAAGTGTAGAGAAACAATACAGTGTACGTGGTCAACATGCCTTTCATCCCAAATTAATAGTCGGCATACTCATATACGCATATAGCCAGGGGATCTTCAGTTCCCGTCAGATAAAAAAGAGATGTCATGAAGACCTCGGGTTCATGAACATATCCCATTTAAACTGTCCAGACTTCAGGGTATTGAGTGATTTCAGGAAAGACAATTACGAGTTTTTCAAGGAATGTTTCAAACAGAGTGTGCTTTTGGCCATGGAAGCCTGGATGGTATCACTTGGTCATGTAAGCCTTGACGGTTCCAAGTTCAAGGCAGACACCTCCAAACATAAGGCCATGAGCTATGGTCGTCTCAAGGAAAAGGAAAGAGCATTAACCGAAGAGATAGAAGGATTAATACAAAAGGCAGAACAGTCTGACAGCGAAGAAGATGAAGAGTATAACGATAAGACCGGTTACGAGATACCGGAAGAGCTGAAGTTCAAAGAGAATAGATTGCCAAAGATCAAGGCCGCCAAAGAGGCTTTAGAAAAAAGAGAACAGGAGCTGAATCCGGGTAAAAAGATAAAAGATAAGAAACAGATAAGCTTTGCCGATAAAGAGGCCCGGATCATGGGTAAGGGCGAAAACTTTCAATATGCCTACAATGGTCAGATTTCGGTTGATAAAAACAATCAGATCATAGTGGGACAACATCTAAGCCAGAATTCAAATGACAAGCAGGAAGTAACACCGGCTATCAAGGAGATCAAAGAAACAACGGACAAACTTCCTGATGTTATGAGTTTGGATAACGGCTACAGCTCGGGCAACAACCTTGCCGCATTCGATGATCCGAAGATCGATATCGATGCCTATATAGCGACCGGCAAGGGAGAGAACAATGATCAGAGATCCCTGGATGAATGCAATCGAAATGTAAAGAAATAGGATTTCATTTACGATGCGGATAAAGACTGTTTTATGTGTCCCGCCGGCCATGTACTGGAATTAAAAACCAGAACCGGTGATGACAAGAAAATATATCAGGCTCGAAGTGAAGATTGTAATCAATGTCCCTACCGGAGCCGATGCTGCAAGTCAAAAAAAGTTAACCCCCGGACAATTTCGACTGACGACAAAGAGCCACTGCGGCAAGAGATGGTTGCAAAGATGAAGGAGGAATCATCAAAGGAAATATACAAAAAGCGAAAGACCATCGTTGAGCCTGTCTTTGGTCAGATAAAGAAGAACATGGGTTTTCGGGAATTCAGTATGCGTGGCTTTATAAAGGCAGGTGGAGAGTTTTCCCTTGTCTGCGCCGCACATAACATTAAAAAGATTGTATTATCAATAAGATGTAAATTGGAACATCTCAAAGAAGACAAGTTGGCTCCCATGGCTGCCTGATAAAGGGTACCTGTCTGGCCGGCATACAGGTCGGGGAACGAGAAAACACACTGTTTCAGAATAAAAGGATGCGATCAATAGCCGTAAGGTGAGTTCTGTTGAGGACAATCACTTTTCATAAAATGATTTGACGAAATTTGATACTTATTTCCAAATAGGTTGTTTGCCAGCGATTGAATTCTCGGACGGCCTCCTAGAGTGTTTATGTCATTTTTTCATACCAAGAGTCTTCATACGAGAATAAAGACTCGTGCGTTTCATGCCGAGGATCTCGGCCGCACCGCCAGGCCCGCTGATCCTATCTTGTGTGTATTCGAGGACAATCCTGATATATCGACGCTGTAGCTCGTCGAGCTCGGGCAAGTCCTCGAAGGTTACCCTTGCCTCTGCCTTGGGCTCTGCAGGAAACAAGGGTATCTGAAGTTCGGTGTCTTTTGAGAGAATGACTGCCCGTTCAATAACGCTCTGCAGTTCACGGACATTTCCAGGCCAGGCATATTCCATCAACATATCGGAATCTTTATGGGAAATAGAGAGGTTGGTCCTCCCATACTGTTTTGCATACATCTCTAAAAAATACTCGGCCAGCTCCACCATATCCTTTCCTCGGTCTCTCAAGGGAGATAAGACGATGGGGAATACATTGAGCCGGTAATAGAGATCCTCCCGGAAGCGGCCTGAAGAGACTTCTTCCTCCAAGTTGCGGTTGGTGGCTGCGATGAGGCGGAAATCCGGTCTGATCGGTCGCCCTCCCCCTATTCTGACAAAGACCTTTTCCTCTAAGGTCTTCAGGAGTTTTGTCTGAAGAGCCAGTGGAATCTCGCCAATCTCATCCAGAAAGAGTGTGCCGGTATGCGCCAGCTCGATCCTGCCGAGTTTCTGTTTATCCGCACCGGTGAAGGCTCCCTTCTCATAGCCGAAAAGTTCGCTTTCCACCAAGTTTTCCGGGATCGTAGCGCAGTCTACTACGATAAATGGCCCCTCCGATCTTTGGCTGTTTTGGTGAATCCACCGGGCTAACACTCCTTTGCCGGTGCCTGTTTCACCTGTTAGGAGTACGGTCGTATCTAGTAAAGCCACTTTGCCGGCCATGGATATCTGTTCTCTCATGACCGGGGACGTGGCGATGAGTTTGAACTTATACTTCTGCTGTGAACTATTCCGCTCCCTGGAAAGCTTTGGCTTTTCTTCCCTGGCTTTCATGGTATTCAGGATCACGTCGATCCTGTCGGACGTATGCCTGCCAATGAGCATCATCATCATGGGATCCAAGAAATCGAAAGCTTCTGGCATGTATGAATTATCATGATATAGGACGCAACGTTTCGTGCCCTGCACCGTAAGCGGGATGCACAGAACGGACCGTCCATTCTCTTTTTTCACGCTTTTCGTTGAAGAACCTTTTCTGACAACCAAAGGTTTATTCGTTCGGTATGCCTTGCGTATATACTCCATATACGGCTTGAAATGAGCCGATTTCATCTCTTCTTTCGTTAAATTACTTGCTGTCATTAGGATCGGGTTCTTTGTGTCTTCCCCATCATCTAACAAGAACAGGCCACCTCGCTCGGCGCCGAAAAATCGATTGGTGGCAATAATTGCTTTGTGCAGTGTCTCTTCCTGATCCATGCAGGATTTGATGGCATCCATCTCCTCGAAATATTGCCTAAGACACTCGTCCCTGGCAGATTGCATATCCGGGGAGATATCCTTTTTATCCAAAAGGGCCTTGTATTCATCCGGGAAAAAATCGGCTGTATGTCCACCTAAAATGCGCCATGCCTCCTGTGCATATCCCCGTCCAGCTTCCTTGTTGTTATGTAGGAGTTCCAAGTGTGCCATCTTAAGAACCGTTTTTGCCAGCTGTATATGGTCTCCGGACAATTCAAGGCATGTCCGGCTGTCTTCGAGGTCGGCCTGTATGGGGCCTCTGTGCGCATCTCTCTGTTCCATCGCTCTCTGGGCCTTCAGCCGCAGTGCAACACCCCGCAAATGCACGTTTACCCCATGCAACATGCTCTCCATGATTTCCGGAAAATTCCAGCGCGGATGAGATCCCAAATTTAACCGTTGAAACTCGTACAGCATCTCGGGTATCCACGGAGAAGAATACTGTTGGCTGAGTCCTGTTTTCATTGCCTTTTCACCGGTATCCTTCATAATTTGGAAACACTTTTCCAGATCGCCGGTCATAAAATAGAGGAGGCCAAGCCCTCCCCCGGAATAGTGATATCCGAAGGCATTGCCTGTATCGACTGACTCCTGCCGTGCCTTTTTGAGGTGGACCTCTGCCTCGGTATATTTCTTCACCAGGACTAGCGTTGTGCCCAGCAAGCTTCTCAGAACTGAGGCCAGGGTCTTGTTGGCCCTCTCCTCGGCGAGGCGGAGGTTGGAATCGAGAAACCCGAAGGCACGGTGGAACTGGCCAAGGTATAGCATGCTGTAACTGAAAGTGACATAGATCAATATATGGATTGTCTTATCTTTGATATCGTTGAGGTTTTCAAGATACCCCAGGTACTTCATGACATCATTGAACTGGCCTTTCATAAAATAAAACAGCGAAAGCGGCTCGGCGGATTGTGAAAGGATATCATCATCTCCCAGCTCTTTCACCCCTTCCATACCAACGGATAATTTGATGAAGGCCTCCTCCCTGCGACCGGTAAATAAATAGAGCTCACCCTCCCGGAGATTGATCAGGGCCTGGGAACGTTTATCACCCAGCCTGACTGCCAGCGCTTGCGCTGTATCCAGTATCCTCCCAAGCTCGTCGATTCCTTTGCCCAGCAGAATGCAGAGGTTGGAGAGCTTCAGGGCTTGGGAGATATACAGGGCAGTGGTGTCTGGATCCAAATCGAGATTTTTAAGCCTCCTGATAGCACGCATGAGGCTTCTGTGGAATGTCTCGATATTTCTCCCATTGCCCACTTCCCTGTCCGCAAGTTCAAATTCTAGTCTGCTGGCCTCGATCGCCCTGCCTGCCCTTTCCAGAAGACCTATGAAGACATCCGGATCTAGGGCCTTGTCGATCTTCTGTGTATAGACAGTGTCCACCAAGGCGGAGAGGTTCCTCTGCACATTCATACCCCTGATTTTCTTTACAACGGTATCAGGAAGGGATGGGCCTAGTGAAAAGATGTCGCCTCTGTCCTGACGAACTAGGTCGGAGTCGGACGTTTTTTTCAATAGATCAATGAGTTGCCCTGCGGTAAGCGGGGCGAGATACTCAAGAATATTGATGTGCACAGTGCCGCCGAGTGCCTCTAGGACGGCTAGAAAACTCCATTGCTCCAGACTCAGGTTGAGATATGATTCTTTAAATACCACCATTCACCTCGAAACGAACAACCATAGCTAATTTCGATATCATACATTCAACAAAATTACAAATGGCAGAAAGTCGTCTATCTTGATTGTCTTAATACAGTCAAAAGATGTCTTATTCAAAACACGTGACTGTATATCAAATTATTTTATACTTTATTGTCAAGTACTTAAAATAAAATCCTCCGTGGTACGCTTCTTGCTATTAGGGAGGTAGCCCATAAAGGAGGTCTTGTGTGACCAGGGGTCCCTGAGATGTTCAAATTGAGTTGCAGGGGGCCTATTCAAGCGCTCACAAGGCAAGCCATCTATGGATTGGCATGAATCAAGTCCGAACAAGGCCTTTTGGGGTGCGAATGGAAACTCGAGTAACCGGCATCTCACAATGAAGCGGGCAAACGATATGGAGGGATCAAATGCGTGATGTATATATCATTGCAGTGGGAATGACACGTTTCGGAAAACACCTGGACCTTACGGAAAAGGACTTGGCAGCCAAAGCGTTCGTAAAGGCTATGGCCGACGCTCCTGATATCAAAATCAATGATATCCAATCCGCTTGGTTTTCAAACACAAATTGGGGGTTTTTCAATATGCAGCACTCCATAAGGGGGCAAGTGGCCTTGAGACCCCTTGGCATCGAGGGCATTCCTATCACCAATGTGGAAAATGCCTGTGCCTGCGCCTCGACGGCATTACATTGTGCATATAAGGACGTAGCAAGCGGCATGTACGAGTGTTCTTTAGCCATTGGTATGGAGAAGATGTTCAATGAAGACAAGGCAAGGATGTTCATGGCCTTCAATTCTGGAGTGGATGTGGCCAACATGGCAGATCAGATGGAGGCATTGAAAGGCATAATGAGCAAAGTTAAACTCGATATTCCAAAGGATGACGGTGGCGCTGGGGCAGGATCGACCAGAAGCACCTTTATGGATTTATATGCCGGCATTTGCAGGTGGCATATGGACACTTTCGGAACCACCCAACGACAGCTCGCCATTATTGCATCAAAGAACCACTTCCACAGTTCCATGAACCCCTACGCCCAATTTCAGAAGGCCATGACAGTAGATGAGATACTGGAGGGTCGGATCGTTGTCTGGCCGTTGACCGTACCCATGTGCGCGCCAGTTGGCGATGGAGCTGCAGCCGCCATTGTTTGTTCCGGGGATTTTTTGAAAAAGCTGAAGTCTGTCCGTCCGGTGAAAATTCTGGCTTCGGTGCTGGGCTCCGGCACCAACAGGATGCATGAACAGCTGGACTTGGATATAGCGGTGAGACTTTCCCGACAGGCTTATGATAGTGCCGGCGTCGGTCCCGCGGATATTGACGTCGCCGAGGTCCACGACGCAACTGCTTTTGGCGAGCTTCACCAGTATGAGTCTTTGGGTTTCTGCAACATCGGTGAGGGTGGTTCCTTTGCTGAGAGCGGCGCCACCAAGTTAGGGGGAAAGATTCCGATCAACACATCGGGTGGGCTAGAATCGCGCGGACACCCGATAGGCGCTTCCGGTCTGGGAATGATCCATGAGCTGGTCACACAGCTCAGGCATGAGGCAGGTGCCAGGCAGGTTGAGGGGTGCAGACTCGCACTTGGGGAAAATGGTGGCGGCAACTTAGCTTTTGAAGAAGCTGCTATGACCATCCACATCCTTGAACGGATGAATGGAAGCTAAGGCCAAAGAACCCATTTTATCTTTTATCCGTATTTTAAAAAAAGAAAGGAGCGTTACATAATGGTAGCAACGATTGACTTTTTCGATCGAGGGTGGCGAATTAACCCCCATGGTGTCGCTTACTACATGGATGGAAGGGAGTTTACCTTTTCAGAGATAGGGGAGCTTACGTACCGCATAGCAAACGCCCTTCTTGACGCTGGATTTAAAAAGGAGACCAAGGGGGCTGTATGGTCGGCTAATCATCCGGTGTCGTGGGCCTGTACGCTATCTTTGTGGCGCGCCGGGCTCGCCTGGATACCAGTAAACCCGAGAAGTCCCTTGGAGGAAAACAGTTTCATCCTGGAATCGTTTGATGCTGAAATTATATTTTTTACGAAACAGTTTACCGAAGCTGTCCTGTCACTTAAGAACCAGCTGTCAAAAGTCAAGCTTTTGATCTGCATCGACGATGACGCGGAAGGTGCATTGTCGCTTGATGATTTCATCAAGAATCAGCCTGCTTCGCCACCGAAAGTTCTATGTGAACCGGACGATGTTATCGCGGTCAGTCCGACCGGTGGCACCACCGGTCTGCCCAAGGGTGTCATGAATACCAACAGAAGTTTTTCAACCTTTTGCCTAAACTTCTTAATGGGCACATTCTACCCGAATGATGAATATCCGGTAAATATGGCGGCAGCCCCAATGACACACACAACGGGGACGCTTTCACTGCCCTGCTCGGCACGTGGCGGTAAAGTTGTAGTCATTACCAAACCCGACCCGGTGACAATGTTTGAGACCATAACGAAACAACATGTCACTGAATTCTTTCTTCCACCTACGGTTATCTATCGACTCCTTGACATACCAGGTATCGAGAAACTCGCTTTTCCCTCGGTCAGGTATTTGTTTTATGGAGCGGCGCCCATGTCAGTGGAAAAATTGAAAGAGGCGATCAAAGTCTTTGGACCGATTATGGCGCAAGGGTATGGCCTGATGGAAGCCCCGTCTTCTATCGCTTTTTTACGTCCCGAGGAGCATTTCAAAAGGGGGATTGGCAAGGAGTTTGCCGATGATTCACGCCTCGCCTCTGTGGGACGGCCCTGTGTCCTTTCAAAGGTAGAAATTATGAATGACAACAATGAAGTGCTCCCAGCAGGTGAGACGGGGGAGATCTGTGTGCACGGTGATCTATTAATGAAGGGATACTACAAAGCGCCTGAAAAGACAGCCGAAACCATCATTGACGGCTGGCTGCATACAGGGGATGTCGGTCATATGGATACAGAAGGGTATCTCTACATTACCGATCGCAAAAAGGATATGATAATCTCTGGAGGCTTTAATATCTACCCGCAAGAAGTCGAACAGGTTCTTTGGGAACACCCTGCAGTAAGCGACTGTGCCGTGATCGGCGTGCCCGACGAAAATTGGGGTGAGGCGGTCAAAGCCATCGTTGAGTTAAAACCCAACCAGACGGTTACGTCGGAGGAATTGATCGCAGTGTGCAGAGAGAAATTAGGTAGCGTCAGGGCACCGAAAAGTGTGGATTTTACATCCGAGCTTCCGCGCAGCTCGAACGGCAAGGTTCTGAAAAAGGATCTGCGCGAGCAATACCGGAAGGGAGTAACGAAAACATCTCAATAGGTTACGGTGAGTACCTCCGTAACTCAGCTAGCAGCTATGGGTTATGTTGACTTACCGTAAGACAGTTGATCTTTTTAATGGTTGGGAGGGGCTGCACTGTTTGTTCTAGTGGTCGATAGAAGAGCTTTCCGTGGCATGAAGAGAAGAGGACATACGCATAACGGACAGTTATATCCCTTCAATTATATTATAGATCAAATTTATGATTTGGGTTGGGGATATAAGAAGCTTCATAACACACATTTCAAATGGAGGAGGGAAGTTCAATGAAATCAAGGCAAAAGATTTTCTACGGATGGTGGATTGTCGTCGGCGCCTTTTTACTCAACTTTGTCGGTATCGGCATCATCATGAACACCTTGAGCGTCTTCATCAAGCCCGTCACCGAATCCATGGGGTTCACCCGGGGCGGCTTTACGCTTTACTTTACGATTGCCGCACTCGCCATGATGGTTATGGCCCCGGTCATGGGCAAGCTCCTGGAGCGCTACGACATCCGTATCATTATGACGATCTGCACCACGATGATGGCCACAAGCTTCGCCCTTTTTTCGCAATGCCGGACGCTCACCCAGTTCTATATCGTCGCGGTGTTTATGGGGATCGGGAGCGCCGGATCGCATATCATCCCTGTCTCCATGATGATCACGAACTGGTTTATCGACAAGCGGGGGCTGGCCATGGGAATCGTCTTTGCCGCCACGGGCGTCGGCGGATTCATCTTTAATCCTCTGGCGAACTGGATCATCATGAATTACAGCTGGCAGGCCACCTATCTGACCTTCGGCCTCATCATCGGCGTCTTTTCCATCCCGACGGCCATCTTCATCGTTTGTGCCAAACCGGCAGATCGGGGGCTGCTTCCCTTGGGCGGGGAAGCGGCGCTTGCCCAGCAGTCCCAGACAGAGATAGGAGGACTGACGGCGACCGAAGCATTCCGCACACGTGCCTTCTGGCTCCTTGCATTCATCGTCTTGTTCATCGCCATCGCCAACATGGGTGTCGCCGCCCACATCGTGCCTTATCTCACCGACATAGGCCTTTCCTCCACGACGGCGGCAGCTCTACTGTCCCTGCAAATGGGCATCCTCGTCTTCGGCAAGGTCCTCGCGGGTTGGTTCGCCGACCGGATTGGGATATTGAAGAGCTATCTCCTGCTTATGACCGGCCTCATGATCTCCATTACGCTCCTCTATGGGGCGCAGTTGCTGTGGGTAGCCGTCGTCTTCAACATCCTGTTCGGCTTCTCGATTGCCGTCCGGACGATCCTGCCGCCGCTCATGACGGCCAAGGTTCTGGGGCAGAAACACTTTGCCGTAATTTACGGATTTCTGAGTATCTTTACGACTCTAGGTACTGCTGTGGGTGTACCGCTTTCCGGCTTCATTTTTGATGCGACGAAGAGCTACAATCTGGCGTTTGCCCTGTATCTCGGGCTTTGCCTCATCTCAGCAGCGGCAGGCATTGCCGTTTTGGCCAGGACCGGAAAAAAATCACGGGCATGAACCCCAAAGCAAGCTGTGGGGTATTACACCCTCCGCTGTGCGGGATTGTTCGACTTACAAATTTCAATGCACTTCGTTTTTGAAATTTGAGTCTCACAATAAATGGAAAATAGAAATGAGCAAAGTCATGACGATGAAGTGGGCTGTCCTCTCCTGTTTTCTTCGTTTTCAAGCCGAGCAGTACGTCCTCGTTGCAGGGGTTGAATATGGTTAAGGTAAAGGTACCAAAAGAGAAATTAAATGCATATGTTAAACTACAGCGGCAAAAGGAGAAAACAAACATCAACTTCCCGTGTCGGGGGAACCCGGTTTCCTCGACTCAAATACATGAAGGAAAGGAGGTCGTCTTATGCGACGGATCGGATTTATAGGGACAGGGATGATGGGAGGCCACATGGCCTGCAATCTTGTGAAAGCGGGATTTGAGGTGCTGGTTTACGATACAAGACCGGAGGCAACCAAAGATTGTGTGACGCTTGGTGCCCAGCCGGCAGGGAAGATTCCCGAATTGGCAGGCTGCGAGGCCGTATTTGTCATGGTCCACTCGGGGCCACAGGTGGAGGAGGTCCTCCTAGGCGAGCAAGGGCTCCTCAAGGGCATGCAACGAGGACAAAAACTTACCGCCGTAGTCATGTCCACGATCTCTCCCCATCTTATCAAGAAACTATCTCAGGCGACCGAACCCAAGGGTCTCACCCTGATCGATGCGCCCGTCAGTGGGGGACCGATCCTAGCCCAGATGGGTGCCCTCTCCTTTATGATTGGAGGGGACAAGGCTATCATGGAAACCGTGATGTCCTGCCTGGAGGCGATGGGAAACAAGCATTTTTACATCGGGCCTCTAGGGATGGGACTCGCCATGAAACTGGTCAATAACATCGTGGGAATTACCAATGCCTATGTCTTCACGGAGGCCGTCAAAATCGCCCACGCCGGGAATCTCGACCTGCGCAGGGTTGTCGAGGTGATGAATGCCAGCTCCGGAAGAAACTGGTGCTCGGAGAATTGGGAAATGTATGTCCAGTTTGTGGGTATCGTCCTCAAAGACATCCCTTTCAAGGACACGACCATCAAGGACATCAAGACAGCCATTGACTGGGCGGAAGAAATGGACCTGAGCTCCCCCATCCTAAAGGCCGCTCTAGCCATTGCGGAATCGGGGGTGGACGTGCCAGAGGATCTGCACCGGAAGATATTGGAAACCAAAGTTTAAAGCGATCCCCATTTGTTGTCATGACACGCCCCAAAGGCGAACTAAAGTTTATTTATTAAAATTCGTTTAATAGGAGGCCCCTCAATGTATGGAGATATAATAAAAGTTCACGATAATGTTCTGATGGTTGAAGGAAAACTGCCAATGTCAATGCTTTTCAAGCCTGACATTGCCAATATACTTCTTTATAAGGAAGGGGGTACGCTTTATGTTTTTGATACGGGTACAACAGCTTTCTTCAGGAAGAAAATTCTTGAGGCGGTAGAAAGACTTTCTCCATTTGAGAAGCTTGTTCTATTGAATAGTCATAGCCATCCTGACCATACGGCAAATAATAGTATTATTAATGAAATTGAAGCGAAGGAGAAGAAACATTATATTTGCAAAGACGGGATACCTCTTATGGATTACCATAATACTTTTCTCGATGGATTCAAGAAGATGAACGAATACTTTTATTTTCTTGACGCGCCTCCACCACCATACTTATATTTTTTGAAAATTTATAAGCTTCTTGGGCATATAAATGAAAATATTCCATATGCTTTTTTTAATCAATCGCTGGAGAAATTCAGCCCTCTGGAGCCATCTCCAGAAACCGCAATTGCCTTTGAGGATATTCCTGCCAAAAGGATGCCTGTTAAAAGCGCGGAGTGGACCGGCTGGAACCTTGATGGGGATGTATATGCTCTTGAATCAAGAGGGCACGCTCCCGATCATGTACTCTTCTACCTTCCAAAGATCAAACTCCTGTTTACGGCTGATGAAACGTTCCAGATATTTCCCCTCTGGCCTGATTCGAGCAGGTCCAGGACCATTGCTTCCATAAAAAAAATAATTGCCATGATCGATGGTAACGAGGTTGATATCTTGCTGGATGCTCATCACCATGAGGTACTTGAGGGTGATAATATAATGAAGATGCTTAATGAACTCCTAGATTTTAACAGGATCTTTATCGAAGAGCTTTTAAAAATTCTTGCTGAAAACCCGCAGGGTCTTACTGTACACCAGGTTTATAACAAAATAAAAAAGAAAAGAAATATGCCGGCTATTGATTATCATTTTCGGCTTGAGTTTCCTAAGATGCCTTTGTTTATTAAGAATGTTATTGCGATGATGCTTCTTGACGCCGGTTGCGAAACTGTGGGAGATTTTGGAAAGAAAAGGTTTGTTTATTCAGGGTGAAGGGAAATTAAAAAGAGAAGATTTGATAAGGCATCGCTTCCTGACAGTTTGAGACATAAAATCACTTTTATCCAAAAATGAATTTCTCGTAAGTCATTCTTGTAACTTACCGAATTCTCATGGTCGGTCTCGTCAATCTCAATATATTTTGGACAGCAATGATGCCTAATAGCAGTAATAAAGATATTATAAGGAGGATATAATATGATGAAAATTTTAAAAGAGAAAAATGCTATTATTACCGGTGGATCAAGGGGAATTGGCAGTTACATAGCACGAGTTTTGGCTGTTGAGAAAGTAAATATGGCCCTTGTGGCACTTCCAGGCGAAATGGATTTATTAAATCATATTTCCAATGAATTGCAGGGAACAGGAGCTAAGGTTATTACAATAGGGGCTGATATAACAAAAAAGTCTGACCGTGAGACAATTATGAAACGCTCGGAATCAGAGCTTGGGCCCATTGATATATTAATAAATAATGTCGGTATTGAAGCCGCAGCCTGCTTTATAAGACAGGAGGAAGAAGTCTTAAGCAAGACCATCGATACAAATTTGAAAGCCCCAATATTACTGACAAAAATGATTTTACCCGGTATGCTGGAACGTAAATCAGGTCATGTTGTATCATTGTCCTCATTGGCCGGCAAGGTAGGAACCTCTTACCAGGCAGCATATTCAGGAACCAAGGCAGGGATTATAAAGTGGTCCGCTGCTATGCGGGATGAATTCAGGGAAATGGGAGTATCATTTTCAGTAGTAATTCCGGGATATGTTGCAGGGGCAGGAATGCTTGCTGATTACCGGGAAAAAGCAGGAAAAGAATATAAGCCTCCTCCTTTGCTGGGAGAAGTCACTGCGGAGCAGGTTGCAAAGGCTGTTCTTAAGGCTTTGAAGAAGGATCGAATGGAGCTTATTGCTGCACCAGGAGCAATGCGTTTTTTTATGGCCCTTAATGAGCTCTTCCCCGGAATAGCTGCAAAAATTAGTAAAGTTACCGGAGCTGCCAAACTTAATAAGGAAATGGCAGAGGACCTTTAATACAGGGCTAAAAAAACGAGAGCCCATCCCGGTGAAATCTTTTTTAATGCGAAGACAAAGGGGTCACATCTTAACGGCCTGTTGCCCAAACCCTTATTATACATAAAACAAAACCGACATTAGTTGTTACATACCGTTGTTCTTTAGCTCTATTGGCGCACCATAATAGCTTTTAACGTCTTGTTATTATTGTAACATTGTGATATAAATGCCCCATTATATTCTACAGTAACGAGGTTTTTATCATGATGGGTCACCAATCTGATTTTCAACCAAAGCTATTCCATTATTATGTCAATCTTGAAGAAAAGATTCCACAAGATCATATTCTGCGAAAGATACGAAACCACATAGATTTCGATTTTGCCTACAACGAAGTAATCGATACCTATGGAGATAATGGCAATGTCTCTGTTCCCCCTCCTGTAATCCTTAAAATGATGCTTCTTCTGGTTCTCTATAATGTTCGATCAGAACGGGAATTCATGAAGACCATTCCTGTCCGTTTAGATTGGTTATGGTTCTTAGGATACGATCTGGACAGTGATATTCCTGATCACAGTGTCCTGAGCAAAGTCCGCAGCCGATGGGGAACTGAGGCATTTAAACTTTTTTTTGAGCGTATAGTCTGGCAATGTGTAGAAGCAGGGTTGATTGACGGCAGCAAACTCTTTGTCGATGCAAGTCTTATTGATGCGGATGCCTCCAATAATTCGGTGGTGGATACACAAAAGATAGAGAAGTATTTGAACAAAAGTTACAAGCGTCTTGAGAGTCGATTAGATGACATAAAAGCATCAAAGAAGACCCCCGCAGACAGTCGCTATATTTCCACCACAGATCCGGATGCTTCCGTTACTCGTCATGGTGGGAGCAAATCAAAGTTACGATACAAGACGCATCGTGCCGTCGATGAAAAGCATGAAATCATAACCGCAACGAAGGTAACTGGCGGATCTGTGGATGACGGGTACGTCCTGTCGGAAAGTTGAAAATGCCCGTTTGGCTATCGGGGGATTGGATCCTGTCCCAGTTCGAGAAAAACCTTAGAGAGGCCAAAAAAACTACAAGGCCTTTGTTGAAGGCGTCGACCCGGTGTCTGTCGCCAATCCTGGCAAATCGCCGGTGGGCGGTTTCATCATCGGCAGCGTTGATTTCGTCGAGTGGGTCAAGGGGCAGTTTCTTTCACCTGAACCCGACGACAAGGAAAAGCCGCAGTTAAAAGCGCTCAAACCCGGACTCGATATCGGCAATATCGTTTCGACGGCACCGGAAGAAACTGGTGCTCCGAGAACTGGGAAATGTATGTCCAGCTTGTGGGTATCGTCCTCAAAGACATCCCTTTCAAGGACACGACCATCAAGGACATCAAGACAGTCATTGACTGGGCGGAAGAAATGGACCTGAGCTCCCCCATCCTAAAGGCCGCTCTAGCCATTGCGGAATCGGGAATGGACGTGCCAGAGAATCTGCACCGGGAGATGCTGGAAACCAAAGCTTAAAGGGTTTGCCGGATGTTGACTATAAAGTAGTTATGTTTAAAATCTGCGACTATATCTTCATTCTTGACTTTATAGACTTCGGGAGAACCTCCGCCTGTTCGATCTCTTCCCGGGTCGTCACATCTTGCCGGCGGAGAATCGAATCGTTCCCTTTGCCCACTTGATCAGGATATGCATCTCCGCGAGTGTCGGAGAGAACATCGTGCTTGAACGCCCCTGGCCGCTTAACGTAGTGTTGCTGATTACGAAAAGGAATATTCAACAAATAGATCAAGCTTGGTTTAATTGACTTCAGGAAGAAGCCATTAGCCTGGATGATCGGGAAACAAGCTGTCAGGTAGGCGCATGTTTCATCCCGTATTCAATGATCAGGCCAGATCAGCTTACGTGAAGACTTGTATTTGCTATACGTAACATACTGATTCTATATTATTCTATTGCTTTCAGGAAGAAAGATTCAATGGGGAATTCCTGGACAAATCACACGTTGACAAGCTGCTTCTCTGTGTGATAGGTGGTACCACAAAACCGCTTGGATCCGGATCGCCGGACTGGGACGGAATGGCCAGCAACTGCAAAATATAAAGTATATATATATAACAGAAGGGGCCTTTCCGACATCAGTCTGAAAGGCTCCTTTTTGATTAAATGAAAAATGACACGATTGCAATAATAGGACTCGGCAAGGTAGGCGCCGCTGTAGGTCATCTTCTGAGGCTGTCCGGGTACGAGATAAGCGCGGTAACGGACAAATCAGCGGAGGCATTGAAAATCGGCATCGGATATACCGGCGGAAAGGCTTGCAGCGATCCCCTTCAGGCCTCGTTACAGGCGGATTCCATATTCATTACAACAACGGATGACTTCATCGAACCTGTATGTAACGAAATATCAGAAAGAGGAGGAGTCGGTCCCGGCAAGAGAGTTGTCCACATGAGCGGAGCCGGTGGGCTCGACCTTCTGGAATCCGCACGCAGATCCGGGGCGCAAGTTGCGAGTATTCACCCGCTCCAGTCTTTCGTGGATGTGAAGGGGGTGATAGAAAGCTTACCGGGGAGCACCTTCAGCATAACCGCCGAAGGAGAGATGAAAGACTGGGCAGTTCGAATAGCACAAGACCTCGGAGGCATACCATTCTCAGTGTCGGATAACAACAAACCGCTTTACCACGCGGCGGCCTGTATGGCGTCAAATTATCTTGTTACCCTCATGAATATGGTTGAGGGCGTCTATCGACACCTCGGAATGGATGCCGATGAAGCGGTTCGTTCGTTCTGGCCCCTCGTCATGGGAACCATGAAAAACATTGATAACCTGGGGACTGAAAAATCGCTGACCGGCCCCATAGCGCGTGGCGACACCGGAACAATCCACAAGCATCTCGAAGTTCTCAAAGACAAGACGCCCCATCTCCTGAACGTGTACTGTGAAATGGGCTTATTTACCGTGAACATAGGTCTTAAAAACAATACCCTGTCCCAGGACAGGGCCGATGAAATAAAATCACTGTTAAAAGGAGTTTCAGATGAGTAAACAGGAAAAGATAAACAAGATAACAACCTCCGCAGTACTGAAAATGAAAACTGATGGTGAAAAGATTTCCATGCTGACCGCCTACGACTATTCCACCGCCGCTGTAATGGATGAGGCAGGAATAGATATAATCCTGATAGGAGATTCTCTTGGCATGGCAATCCTCGGCTATGACAGTACACTACCGGTCACCATGGAGGACATGCTCCATCACACAAAGCCGGTATCCCGCGCGGCAAAACGCGCGATGGTTATCGGAGACATGCCTTTCATGTCATACCAGGTATCGACAGAAGAGGCGCTTCGCAACGCGGGCCGCTTCATGAAAGAGGCCGAGGCCCACGGTGTGAAACTGGAAGGGGGGAGAGAGGTGGCCGAGGTTGTAATGAAGATAACGTCTTCGGGTATTCCACTCATGGGACACCTCGGCCTTACACCGCAATCAGTCCATCAGCTTGGCGGATACAAGGTGCAGGGCAAGGATGATAAGACCGCTAAAAAGATGATGGAAGATGCCAGGATACTTGAAGAAGCGGGGGCATTTTCCATTGTTCTGGAATGTGTCCCGGCAACGCTCGCTGGAGAAATCAGCAGGTCTCTGACAATACCCACAATAGGTATCGGAGCCGGCGTTGAGTGCGACGGCCAGGTACTCGTCGTGAATGACATGTTAGGGATGTTTGAGAAGTTTACACCGAAATTTGTAAAGAAATATGCTAAGTTAAATATAGACATGCGTGCCGCTGTAGAACAGTACATCGACGAAGTCAAAGATAGAAAATTTCCGGGAGAAGAACACTCATTTTAAATGAGATCGATCTCCCTACCCTTAAATGAAGGATTCGAGGGTTCGAGTGAATGACTCCTTCTTCCACATGATCCACATGATATTTCTTGACATATAGCTGAAATGAGGTTAGTCGATTGGCAGATTCTATCGGATTTTGAACGTATTGTGACATACTTTTGAACGACTGTAACCAGGAGAGGGATCATGGTCCGGATATTTGAAGCTCCGTTTTTCAAAATGAGAAACAGGGCTTTTGTTTTCTTGAGATTCGATTAAGTCAAAAACGCACGTCAATACAAGGGAGAAATGTATGGGAACGGATACTGTACTTATACAAAACGGATTGGTCATCGACGGGACAGGGACAGGGGCCTTTAAAGGTCACGTGCTGATTGACGGCGATTTGATAAGCACTGTTTTCAAAGAGAACGAGGAACCGCCAGCAGCGGATACCGTTATCAACGCTTCTGATTGCGTTATAGCCCCCGGATTTATCGATATGCACTCTCACTCGGACTGGCTGATGGCGAGCAACGAGCACCCCCAATTGATGAAGCGCTTCCTCGAGCAGGGAATTACGACCGTCGTGGGAGGTAACTGCGGCTTTTCACCGGCACCGATTACCGAGAAGTCGATACGGCTTTTGCGGGAATCTCCCCTGCAGTTGATTATCAGCGTCCCGCTTGATTACGAGTGGCGGTCAATGGCGGAGTTTCTTGACCGCGTATCGAAAACTGCACCCATATTGAATATGGCGCAACTGGTGGGCCATTCAACAGTGCGGTTCGCGTCGTCCGACACCTTGCGCGGCACGATGAAACCCGATGAATTGAACCGGTGTCTTGACACGGTCAGGCGATCTTTTGACGAGGGGGCACGCGGGCTGAGCTTCGGTCTGGGATATGACCCGGGAATGTATTCCCCGCTTGGAGAGATTGAAGCATTCTGTTCAGTCGCAGCGGATGCGGGAAAAACAGTAACGGTTCACATGAAAGCGCTCAGTAAAATCTCTCCAACCTACCCTCTCACTTACCTGAAACCGCACAATATTCGAGCGCTGAAAGAAATGTTGGACATAGCGCGCGCCACCGGGTGCAGACTGCAACTTTCCCATTTTATCTTCGTGGGACGAAAAAGCTGGCCTGCCGCCGATAGATGCCTCCGGATGGTTGATGATGCCCGACGCGACGGGGTTGACGTGATGATTGACGCGTTTCCATACACCTGTGGAAACACTACGATAAATGCTGTTTTGCCTTACTGGTTTCTGGCGATGGGTGATGAGGGATACAGGAACAGATGGGCCAAGTTGCGGCTCCGTGCCGAACTCGAAATCGGGTTCCGCCTCGTAGGATTTATGTACCATGACTTTCAGGTTATGGACGCTGCCGTCGAGGGATGGGAGGATCTCGACGGATTGAGAATTTCTGAAATCGCGCGGAAATGGGGAAAAACTCCATTTGATACATTGCTTACAATGAGTGAAAAAAGCAACGGTGCGGCGCTTATGTTGTTCCATGCCTACAGTGGAGAGCCTGTGAACGAAGGCCCGCTCGAGTCTGTTCTGGCACATGAATCGTGCCTTTTCGAGACCGATGTGGTCTTAAGGAAAGACGGTTATCCCAACCCTTCAGGAATGGGTACATTTCCGAGAGTACTGGGCTTCTACACGAGAGACAGAAAACTCATGGGTATGGAGGATGCGGTTTCCAGGATGACATCAAAAAGTGCG
>Ga0222696_1000114_pt1 | contig 59183 bp, 47 predicted proteins | sample AntAcemetage1400_FD_179817 | JGI IMG/M metagenome (GOLD analysis project Ga0222696, IMG submission 179817) | Saline water microbial communities from Ace Lake, Antarctica - #1400 | ecosystem: Environmental > Aquatic > Non-marine Saline and Alkaline > Saline | place: Antarctica: Ace Lake... | reverse complement strand
AAACATGGGCTTCAATTTATTTGGGTACCTCCGATATTAAGGAAGAAATAGACTCAAAACATGTAAAGATAACCAAAGGGGAAAAGGAGGATATAGTCTCAATCTTTTCCATCTTTGATAAATTTGATCCAACGGAAAACTATAAAGTACCGCCGTTAAAGGAATAACACCTGCTGTTGACGCGGAGGGTGGGTAAATATTCCTCATTCCCGTACTCGTAGCGGCGACCTTCAGGTCGCCATCGTGTGGCAGCCTGAAGGCAGCCGCTACGAGAGACGGGTTCACTGAAACCAAAGTAATTAAGGAGGATCAACTATGGGCGCACTAGGAATTTTTGCAATGATCGTGCTTGTGACGATCATAATATCGATATTGGGAGTAGGTGTCTGGCTGGCCATGTTACCAGGCAAAGTGGCTCACCGTCGGGGGCATCCCCAGGCTGAGGCGATTAATGTTGCTGGTTGGCTTGGCATTCTTACCGGCATTGTCTGGATTGTGGCGCTGATCTGGGCTTATACGGTGACCAAGGACATGAATCCGACAAACGCTGGTGGAGGTGCATTATGATTGTTTTTCTCACAGTATGCTATATCGGAGTGCTGGTTATCCTGATTAAGCTCAAAATTTTGCCTTTGAATATCTTCACCAAGATATCGCCAGTGATCTTTAACGTGTTACTTTTTGTGGGTCTCTTTATACCAATGCAGTTCGGTGCCCCATCAGGACCCGTTATTGCCGGCAGACATATCGTGCAGATCGTGCCGCTTGTTGCAGGTCGAGTGACGGAGATCGCGGTAGAGCCCTACCAACCGATAAAACAAGGTGATCTTCTTTTCCGTATAGATGATACACCCTACCGGGCCGCGGTTGCCGTAATCGATGCCCAGATGACGCTCGCCAAGCGCAGGTTCGACCAAGCGAGCGAGTTGCATGGCTCAAATGCCGGAAGCCGCTACGAGCTGGAAGCTGCTGAAACTCAGGTTGAAAATCTTGAAGCGCAACTCGATGCCGCACAGTTCAACCTTGATAATACTTCGGTGTATGCACCGACGGACGGCCATGTAACTGCTCTCGCATTGCGCGAAGGTTCGATGCTAGTTGCGGCGCCGTTCATACAGGCAATGGCTTTTGTAGACGATTCGGAAACCATCATTACGGCCCAGATACATCAGGTCAATCTTCGCCATGTGGCTCCAGGCCAGAGTGCTGAACTCGTCTTCAAGACGCGCCCGGGCGAGGTTTTTGCCGCGACCGTTGATCATGTGGTATCTGATTTGGCTACGGCCCAGCAAGCACCCGGCGGTGCGGCGATGATGCACCAGCAGATCGTACCCGCGCCCTTTTATGTTCGCCTCCATCTCGACGATCCCGACATTGCCAGATCACTTCATTCCGGAGCCGTCGGAACGGCAGCGATTTACACCGGTGAGTTAGAGATCACTTATGCCATTCGCAAGGTCATGATGCGGATGGATGCATGGCTTGCCTACATAATACCGAATTAATAAGGAATTACATAAATGATGAACATTAGATACTTATTGACCTCAGTTTTTCTGGCACAGATTTTGCTAGTGGGATGCGCTACGGTGCCACCTCCTGAAGCCGAGGAAGTACTGGCCAAAGTCTTGCCGTCGACCACCGAGATACCTAACGAATTCCAGAACGATGAAGTGGATAGTGGTGAGGTGGATGACGGCTGGATCGCAACATTCGGCGATGCTCGTCTTGATGCGCTGGTTGAGGAGGCAATCACCAACAATCTGAACCTGAGAGCTGCAGCCAGCCAGGTTGATCGTGCAGCAGGGCTCGCCCGTCTCGCGGGTGCATCGCTGAAACCCATGGTGGGTCTCGGTGGCGATGTTGGCGAAACCTTTTCAGATAAGGATATTCTTTCTGGAAATTCCTACAACGCCGCGCTAACGATGAGTTGGGAGGCGGATGTTTGGGGCAAGTTGCGTCAGCGCGCTGCCGCCGGGGAAGCTGCTTTGGCAGCTACCACCGCCGACTTTGAGTTCGCTCGTCAATCGATTGCCGCGACCACGGCCAAAACCTGGTTCTTAGCTACACAGATCGCTCAGCAACTTCGTCTTGCCGAAGAGAGCGTCGAAATTTTCCGCGAGGTACTGGAGATCGTGACGGCAAAGGAGCGGGTCGGCCAAGTGACAATGCAGGGTGTCTACCTGACAAGTGCGGATCGTTCTGCTGCAGAAGAGGCGGTAGAACAGGCAACTTCGGCACGTGATTCGATTTTGCGTGGTCTTGAGGTATTGCTGGGTCGCTATCCGGGAGCAGATATTGAGGCGGCCTCTGAGCAATTGCCCTTACCCCCCGCGATCCCCGTCGGAGTCCCGTCTGATCTGATATCGCGACGACCTGATCTTCAGGCTGCCGAGGCGCGAGTAAGGGCGGCATTTTCCCTGACGGAAGAGGCACGGCTCGCCAAGTTGCCGAGCTTCGATCTGAGCATTTCTTCTGGTTACACATCGCTGGCCGATTTTATCGGCAACCTAACTGCGGGAATTTTTGCGCCGCTGTATGCCGGAGGTGCGCTCGAAGGTCAGCTGGAAGTTGCAACGGCCGACCAGAAGGCGGCAATGGCAGTCTATGGACAGTCTGTCCTTACGGCTTTCATGGAAGTAGAAAATGCCATAGCTAATGAACGCATCTTTACACAACGGCTGGCGCTGTTGGAAATGGTTGTCGACGATAACCAGCGCGCCTATGAACTGGCCGTCAAACAGTACGAAGTGGGACGAATCGAAGTGCTGGATGTGCTGCAGATTCAGGGTCGAGTGCTGGCGGCACGGTCGGCACTGATTGGAATCCAGAACGAACGCCTGGCCACAAGAATTGATTTGCACCTGGCATTGGGAGGAAGCTTCGAGGTTTCCAATGAGCAGTAAGCGCCTTTGGTCAGACCATAATTTTACGGTGTGGCCAGAGTTAGACCGTACTCGAAAAGGTATTTCCAACTTTTTGTGCTCAAAAAACTAAATATTCACCACGAAGGTCACGAAGAACACGAAGAGAAACAGAGAAAACTATCGAATTTTTTCTGGTTTTTTCAAATTTCTTCGTGAACTTCGTGTTCTTCGTGGTTTAAAAAAGCTTTTCGAGTAGGGTCGAGCTAAACAAACCAACCAATTACATTGAGGATAAAGTTATGATGAAAAAATATTCCAAAGGCATAAAACTAGCTAATACTGCGATTATTGCAGGCGTAGCTTCCATGTTGACCCTACAACTGTCCGTCTTTGCGGCTGATAATGATGAAGCGGTTCTGGTTAACGTAGATAACTTCGCCAAAGCGGAAACCGCGGCTCAATTTGATCGGGTGCTGCAGATACCTGGTGCCGCGATTAACACATTTGTGCATTACCGAAACCCCGTAGCGTTGGACAGCCAGAACGTCATTCGAATGAACCGGGACACCATTTACAGCGGCGCTATCACAGACATCAGCGAAGGAGCTACGCTGACCATTCCGGATCTTGATGACCGCTACATGACGGTTACGCTGATCAACGAGGATCATTACATCAACAAGGCGTACGACGCTCCCGGCACCTACAAGATAACGATGAAACAATTTGACACCCCCTATGTGCAGATTGCGGTACGCACGCTCGTGAACGCGTCCGATCCTGAGGACATCAAAAAGGCAAATGCCTTGCAGGACCAGGTTATTCTCAAAGCCGCTTCTGCCAAACCTTACACGCATCCCACCTACGATGAAGTGAGTTATAAAGCGACGTATGACGCGCTGGTTCAACTGGGTAGAGGCACTACTAATTTTGAACGTTCCTTTGGCAAGAAAGAGGATGTGACGGAAGTTCGTCACCTAATCGGTACAGCTATCGGCTGGGGTGGTTTGCCTGAGGAAGAGGCCTACTATGTGAACGTGGAGCCAAACCTTCCGGTTGGGGCGTATCAGATTACGGTCAAAGATGTTCCGGTGGATGCCTTTTGGTCGGTTAGTTTATACAATAAAGAGGGCTTCTTTCAGGAGAACGAATACGATGCCTACAGCGTGAACAACATCTCTGGCACGCCCAACGAAGATGGCTCATTTACGATCCATTTTGGCGGCGATCCTAAAAGCGTGAACTATCTTCATCTCACGGAAGGATGGAATTATATCGTTCGCTTTTACCAACCCCGCAAAGAGATTTTAGAGGGAAAATGGTCATTCCCGGAAGTAACGCCCGTAAAGTAACTTTTTATATAAATAATAATCAATTGGAATATTAAATATCGTAGCCGCTTTCTCGCTAAAAAGCGTCAAAGAGTAATCAATAATGAAAACACCATTCAGAAATATTTCTAAACAGTACAAAAAGGAGAAGACCCTATGAAAACACAAATGAATATAGTTCCAATCGGCCTTCTCGGCTTGCTCGGCACCGCGTTACCACTGGCAGCTCAGGAATCGTTACCATTCCCAGAACCACCTTCAGCGAGTGTGGCAGGTAAAACCCTGGCGGACTCAACGCACCAATGGCGAAAAGCGGAAAATCATCTTCCGGCGGATGCCCCTAACATCGTCATCTTCATGACCGATGATGCCGGGTTTTCCAATCCAGAAGTCTTTGGAGGCCCTGTACATATGCCGACTATGGCTCGTTTGGCTAAGTCAGGTATCAGTTACAATGCTTTTCATACCACAGCTATGTGTTCTCCGACAAGAGCTTCTTTGTTGACAGGACGAAACCATCACCGTGTTGGTGCTGGTATTGTAGCCGAGCTTGCTTCGGACTGGGATGGTTACTCTGGTAAGATACCAAATTCAACAGCAACCTTTCCTCAGGTACTTTCATACTATGGATACAACACCGCTGCCTTTGGTAAATGGCATAATACACCAGTAGTAGATATTTCCAAACTCGGACCCTTCGATCGTTGGCCTACAGGACTTGGGTTTGACTATTTTTATGGATTTCATGGAGGGGAAACTTCGCAGTATGAACCAGCATTGTTTGAAAATACCGACCCTATAGAAGCACCACACGACCCCAAATATCATCTAACTGAAGATTTGGCCGAAAAGGCTATTGAGTGGATACGAACCAGTAAAACACTTAACCCAGATAAACCTTTCTTCGTGTACTTTACTCCAGGTGGAGTACATGGACCTCACCAGGTCTTCAAAGAATGGTCAGACAAATATGCTGGGAAATTTGATGAAGGTTGGGAAGTACTGAGAAGCATGACCCTTGAAAAGCAGAAGGAATTGGGATGGATACCTCAAGATGCCGTACTTAACCCACTGGCTGAAACCATGCAGAAATGGTCAGATATTCCAGAGTCTCAGCGTGAGTTTCAAACACGATTGATGGAAATCTATGCAGGTTTCCTTGAGCATACCGATGTACAGTACGGAAAGGTTGTTGATGAATTAGAGCGTATGGGAGAATTAGACAATACACTTATTATCTACATTAACTCAGACAATGGTCCATCAGCAGAAGGTGGGACTGGAACCATAGCTGAATTACTGTCTGAGAACGGCATGCCCTCTACTATAGATCAACACATTGATGTGCTCAACAAAGACTATGGTGGGTTAGATGCATTAGGTGGACCAAAACTTGATAACATGTATCACCATGGATTTTCTTATGCTGGTGCATCGCCATTCCAAGGCACCAAACTTGTTGCTGCTCATTTAGGTGGAACCAGAACACCCTTGGTTATCTCCTGGCCTGACAAAATCAAACATGACGGCAAGGTTCGTTCTCAGTTTCATCATGTCAATGATATTGCCGCAACGATTTACGATATCCTCGATATCACAGCTCCCAAAACAGTCAATGGTATAGAACAAGAGCCACTTGATGGTGTCTCGATGGCTTATACATTTGACAAGCCAGATGCAAAACCTGAGAAGAAAACACAGTATTTTGAGATCTTGGGTAGTTACGGTATTTACCATGATGGTTGGTTTGCAGGAGTTGCGGGACCTAGAAAACCTTGGTCAACAGACATGAGTGCTCTTGCAACTTGGGATCCATCTGAAGATGTGTGGGAGTTGTATAATCTAACTGATGACTATTCTCAATCGAAAGATCTTGCCAAAGAGAACCCGAAGAAACTGGCTGAATTAAAGAAAGTGTTTGATAAAGAAGCAAGGGACAATAAGGTTTATCCTCTTGGTGCATCTTTTTACACATTAGTTTTTCACAACGAAGAGATGCCTGCTTCACCATTAAAGGAATGGGCATTGTTTGAGGGACAAGATCGAATTCCAGAACCAATGGCACCTAAATTTACCAGTGGGCGTTCTACGCTAGCGGTAATTGATGGAGAGATCGAAAAAGATGCCGAAGGTGTAATTTTTGCCGTTGGTGGTATCTCTTCAGGTTTTACCGTTTATATGGACAAAGGCTTCTTGAAAGCAGAATACAATGCCATGACGCTTAATCGTTATAAGGTTTCTTCTAAAACGGCTATCCCTACGGGAAAGGTCAAAATCGAAGTAGAAACAAAATATGACACTAAAGAGCGTTTGGGGCCTGCAACACTTACCTTAAAAGTTAACGGAAAAGAAGTGGCTCAAGGGCGTATAGAAAGATCAGTTCCAGGCACTCACACTGTTTCTGAAACTTTTGATATTGGTGCAGATTTAAATTCACCAGTGTCACTGGATTATTATGACAGAGCACCATTTAAGTTTAATGGCAAGATCAACAGCATCAATATTAAATATACGGATTAGATCTACTCGTGACTCCGGCGCCGCCCATTCTGGGTCCGGCGTCGGATAACCACTAACACAAGACCCGAAGGAGAGAAAATGAAAAACAAAATGAAACAAATCGGATTATGGATTGCCGTTTTTTCGGTAGTGGCTACCGGAGTAATTGCAGCTCCGCAAAACCACTCAAACACAACAGACCTTAAAAATGCAAAATTAGTAGGTGATGAAATCATCAATACCACCTATGGGAAGATTGAACTTCAACATACATTTATGACCGATGAAAGTTCACAGAGGCTTTTTGATGCCATGGACTTTCAGCGTGCCTCTCAAGCCTATATCTGGTCTATACCATTGGTAGGAGTGCATTCTTGGCGCAAAGAAACAGATAAGCACTACGGAACAGGAGAGCTTGGTGCTTATGCGATATTTGAGACTCTTAAAGAAAAGCGCGGCGGATTAACAGGTAATCTGACTACCCCTTATGTCATATCATGGTATGAACTTACAAAAGGCGCATTGGTCATTGATTATCCAGCAGGTGATACAGCTGGTGGGGTTATGGACTATTGGCAGAGACCTGTTATTGATATGGGGCTTACGGGACCCGACCAAGGTAAGGGCGGAAAGTACATCATTGTTGGTCCGGAAGATGATATAGAGAAGTATAAAAAAGACGGGGTTTTCGTATACCAATCAGCAACAAATAACATCATGGTGGCCTTACGTCTTATAGACCCAAGCCCTGAATTCGCAAAAACCTTTAAAGCATCTATCAAAATGGGCTCTTTTGGTAAAGAGCTGAAATCTTGTACTTTCAATGAAAATATTGATAAAGAGTGGTCAGGAACATCTTCCCGTGGAATTGGTTACTGGAAGACACTTAACGAGGTAATTCAAAGTGAGTCTGTAAGAGAACAAGACAAGGTTTGGATGGCTATGCTTGAACCACTGGGCATAAAAAAAGGGGAACCTTTTAATCCTGATGCGAGACAAACAGAGATCCTCATCAAAGGTACTGCGATGGGTGAGTTAATGGCTAGGAACCTTCAAGTAAATCCACGTTTTGCAGAGGTATATTGGAAAGGTACAAGCTGGTATAAAAGCTTTGATTTTACAGTCTCTCAAATCACTGACTATAAAGTGGAGCTGGATGAAAGAGCGACCTGGTTCTATGAAGCTACTACAAGTTCAGAAGGAATGGTTAATCCTACGCCAGGTAAAGGTCAGGTCTATATGACGACTAAGCGCGATAACAATGGCGACTTACTGCGTGCAGACGAAACCTATAAGTTAACCGTTCCAAAAGATGTTCCCGTTGCTCAATTTTGGTCAGTTGTTCTCTACAGTGAAGCGACAAGAAGACCGTATGACAATGGTGGGGTAAATATAGATGATGTTGGACTTAATAGCAGAATGGAAAAGTTGCAATACAATGATGATGGCTCGATTGATTTATATATTGGCGCAAAAGCCCCTAAGGGCATGGAAAGCAATTTCTTGAAGACAGTAGGAGAAGACGGCTGGTTTGTATATTTTAGATTATATGCACCCACTGAACCTTTCTTTGACAAAAGCTTCTCTTTGCCGGATTTTGAAGTGCTGAAAAAATAAATAACTATTACAATTGGAGATGAAAATGAAATCAATTCAAGTATTCACCTGCGCTGCGCTACTGCTCGCCTTTGCCGTGTTCGGGAGCCCCGCTATCGCTCAGGAAAGCGATAGCAACGTTTCATCTGAAGAGTTGAACCCCTACATGGGCGCTCCAGTCACCTTTGGAAAAGCACCGAATGGTGCAATTGCCAACAAAAAGCTACTGGACCGCGTTGATGATGTCGCGAAGTTTGAGCCGACTATCCTGCAACCAGCAGAAGGTATTTGGACGCTTGCTGGCTATGGACTCGCTCCCATCAGCATCATTGATACCGACGAAGGACTGATTGCATTCGACACCGGTGACAGTCAGCATGATGGCGAGATTCTAATTAAGGCGATTCGCACATTCAGCGACAAGCCCGTCAAAGCAATCATCTACGGTCATTCACACACCGCCTTGGGTGCCAGTGAGCTGACAGAAGGAAACACGGATGTCATTGTCATTGGGCATCCAGGGTTGAATGACGTCGTGGAGGCAAATCTGAGGTCTGGCGGCGCGCCAGCTTACTTCCCGGAAATTGGCCCCTACCTAACAGCTCGGCTGTTGATCCAGTTTAATGCTTTTACACCTACGGAGGGACCGGACGCCTGGGTACTCCCACAAGTTTTCCCTGAAACCGTCGAGTCCTCATTCATCCCTGTTAACACACCTGTGGAAGATCGGCAGGAAATGACGGTTCTTGGAGTGAAAATGCAGTTTTTCACCAAATACGGTTCCGACGACAAAGTTCACACAGCCGTCTGGTTGCCAGAACGCGAAATTCTATTTACGACGCTCTTGTGGATGGGGCCGCCGCAGCTTTACTCGGTGCGTGGCGACGTATTTCGTGATCCTCGTGAATGGATTGCAGGCTTAAAAGAACAACGTGACCTTGAGCCTGAAGTCCTGATTTCTGCGGCTGCACTTCCCGTGGTAGGCAAGGAAAATGTTCGGAAGAATCTTGAGGGCTATCTAGATGGTGCCAGTTTCGTTCTTGATCAGACCTTACGTGGCATCCTCGGCGGGCTAGGTCCCGATGATCTTCGCCACGCGGTCCGCTTTCCAGACTACCTGGATAAAGTGCCCAACAACTTGCAGGCCTACGGTGAGATCACGGCGTATTCCCCTGCCATCTACTACCAGGCAGTTGGCTGGTACGACAACGACGCAGTTAACCTGAAAATACTAGCTCCAATCGAAGAATCACGCCGTTTAGTGCCTCTCATGGGAGGACGTGACAAGGTACTTTCTGCTACCAAAGAAGCCATGGAAAAGAATGAGTGGGCATGGGCCGGTCAGTTGGTGAATCACATTTATCGACTCGACCCACAAGACCAGGAAGTACGTGAACTCAAGGCTAAAATTTTGCGTCAAATGGCCTATATTTCTACTGGAGGAAATGACCGCGCACACATGACGTCTCAGGCGCTCGCTCTGGAAGGCAAGATTACCCTTCCACGCCTTATTCCACCTTCAGATGAAGTCATTAGCGAATCAGCAGCGATGTATGTGGATTTCTTCCGCGTGCGTATCGACCCATTGAAAAGTGGCGAGACAGACAGTTTCATTAAATTCGACTTTGCCGATGGAACAAGTGGTGGTCTCCATATTCGACGTGCTGTGGCTGAGTTTGTCGCAGAACCGGACAAGCATGTCCGCAAGCCTGATGTGACGGTTGCGATGTCCGGTGAAAACTGGGCCAAGCTTTACTTGAGTCGCTCTACACCCGAAGACATGATCAAGAGCGGAGACATCAAAGTTACTGGTGATTCCGTTGAAGCCGCACGTCTGATAAACCTGTTTGATCGGTATTCTCCGCAGAAAGCTGTCGTCATTCCGCCTGCGACACTGATTCAGGGACACCAGTAACGGACTGTTGGTCAACTGAATACCGACAGCAGGCTAGGACTTCTTCTTGTCATTCCGGTTTTATGGGCCGGAAGAGGCGTACTTTGACAAAAGTTTTTCTTTGCCGGATTTTAAAGTGCTAGACAAATAAATAACGACTTCAATTGGAGATGCTGCTCTGCCTAGCGCATTCCCTGTAGCTCCTGAAATAATGGCGGTCAAAGCTGCGGACTTTGCTGATAACTTCAGAATTCGCTTAAACCATAAACGAGCCGGCGATACGCGTACGAAAATTGGTTTCAAGTTTGACAAGGAAATAGTCGGTATTGAAATTCGTAACGGGGTTGCTTACTCACGCGATACTATCGATGATGCTGAAGTTGTGATCAAGATGCATGATGTCGCATTTGCCAAGTTATATAATAACACGGACACTATCGACCAAATGGTACAAGCAGGTGAAGCAACTATAACCGTTGGCAAACTAAGCCGGGCAAGTGAGCTGTTAAGCATGTTTGATATCGCCTATGATTGGCAAAATGATGAAGGTCTTCAGTTCCTTATGAACATGATGTCTAAGGCACCGGAAGACGCCCAATAAAGCCCCGGGGGCAGTCCTATGACCTGAGCCCGCAGGCGAAAGAGGCTCCGCGAATGCGGGGCAACAAAGTGGAAAATAATGTTTTCGAGGACTTTGAACGGGTGAAGTAGAGCGATCGCACGGGTCCAATGATTGGAACCCACTCGCTGACTTCCAGGGATTGGAAGAATGAACAAGGAAATACTCGAATGGACTTGGACGTTTCCAAAAGGTTCGCCCATAAAGTAACTTTTTTAGATAAATAAGAACCGAAGGAGAGAAAATGAAAAACAAAATGAAACAAATCGGATTATGGATTGCCGTTTTTTCGGTAGTGGCTACCGGAGTATTTGCAGCTGCGCAAAGCCACTCAAACACAACAGACCTTAAAAATGCAAAATTAGTAGGTGATGAAATCATCAATACCATCTATGGGACGATTGAACTTCAACATACATTTATGACAGATGAAAGTTCACAGAAGCTTTTTGATGCCATGGACTTTCAGCGTGCCTCTCAAGCCTATATCTGGTCTATACCATTGGTAGGAACGCATACTTGGCACAAAGAACAAGATGAGCACTACGGAACAGGAGAAATGGGTGTTTTTGCGTCATTGGTATCTCTTAAAGAAAAACGCGGCATTGTAACAGGAAACATGACTACACCTTATATCATAGCATTTTATGATCTTACAAAAGGCGCATTGGTCGTTGATTATCCTGCAGGTGATACAGCCGGTGGGATTATGGACTATTGGCAGAGACCTATTGTTGACCTAGGGCTTACGGGGCCAGATCAAGGTAAAGGAGGAAAGTACATCATTGTTGGTCCGGAAGATGATATCAAGAAGTATGAAAAAGATGGGGTTTTCGTGTCCCAATCAGCAACAAATAACATCATGATAGGCTTACGTTTTATAGACCCAAGCCCTGAATTCGCAAAAACCTTTAAAGCATCTATTAAAATGGGATCTTTTGGTAAAGAGCTGGAATCTTGTACTTTCAATGAAAACATTGATAAAGAGTGGTCAGGAACACCTTACCGTGGGATTGATTACTGGAAGGCACTTAACGAGGTGATTCAGAAAGAGCCTGTAAGAGAACAGGACAAGGTTTGGATGGCCATGCTTGAACCCCTAGGCATAAAAAAAGGTGAACCTTTTAATCCTGATGTGAGACAAACAAAGATCCTTATTGAAGGTGCTGCGATGGGTGAGTTAATGACCAGGAACCTTCAAGTAAATCCACGTTTTGCACATGTATATTGGAAAGGTACAAGCTGGTATAAAAGCTTTGATTTTACAATCCCCCAAATCACTGATTATAAAGTGGAACTGGATGAAAGAGCGACCTGGTTTTATGAAGCCATTACCAGTTCAGAAGGTATGGTTAATCCTGTGCCCGGTAAAGGTCAGGTCTATATGACTACAAAGCGGGATAACAACGGAGACTTACTGCGTGCAGACAAAACCTATAAGCTAACCGTTCCAAAAGATGTTCCAGTTGCTCAATTTTGGTCAGTTGTTCTATATAGTGAAGGTACAAGAAGACCGTATGACAATGGCGGGGTAAATATAGATGATGTTGCTCTTAATAGCCGAATGGAAAAGTTGCAATACAATGATGATGGATCGGTTGATTTATATATTGGCGCAAAAGCCCCTAAAGGGATGGAAAGTAATTTCTTGAAAACAGCAGGAAAAGACGGCTGGTTTGTATATTTCAGATTATATGCACCAACTGAACCTTTCTTTGACAAAAGCTTCTCTTTGCCGGATTTTGAAGTGCTGGAAAACAAATAACTATTACTATTGGAGATAATAATATGAAAAACAAACAATATACACGAGGTTTATACTTTACTGCCCTTCTGTTTTTGATGATGAACAGCTTCGTTAATGCCCAGGAAACATCTGCCAAAACCGTTGACAGTGCTGATCTTGCAGAATACATAAAATGGTTCCCCGCTATAAAACAGGTAGAGATGAGAGATAACTGGCTCAAAGAGTACAAAATGGGAGAGTGGCAGTTTACAGGCTCAGTTACCGCAAAGGATAAAACAGTAGTAACCCCTCAAGCAGGTGTAAACTACGGTTATTCTTGGTTCAATATATCAAACGAACCGTTGGTCATCACCATGCCTAAGTATGACAAATACTATTCAGTATCGGTATTTGATATGAATCACTTCATGGAAGTACGTGTGATGCCCAAAAAACCGGTAGTTATTCGTTTGCCACATCAGAAAAGCCCTATTAAAGATGCCTATGAAATTGTATTACAAACATACCAGGGACTTGTCTTTACACGACAGGTAATTGTCGATAATGAACAAGAGGTAATGGATCTTGCCAAAAAAATAAAACTGAGCGGAGGAGGAGGAGATTTTCCATTTATTGTTCCCGGTTTCTCTCAAGCTGTAAAAGATGCAGGATTTAAGAAAATAGATGCGTATGTTAACCAAGGGACTGATACAGGCAAAATGTTTACATCACCTTATGAAGGTGGAGGTGATTTGGACAGAGCAGCCGGTGCACTTGGAGGTCAATTGGGAACACAAGCACGATATGTTCAGTATGGTCCTATGGTCTTTGATCAAAATAAAGAATCTTTAAGCGGTAAAGAGTCGTATGAAATTGTCGTTCCTAAAGAGGGGCTCTTAAGAAATGATAACGGATACTGGACCGTAACTATCTATTCCTTTGCAGACCGATTTCTCATCCCTAATGAAAAGAATATTTATGATATTACATCTTACAATGCAAAACCAAATTCTGATGGAACATACACGATACGTATTAATCCTGAAGGCATAGGTGAAAATGCAATTCCATCCAACGGGGTCGATTTTTATGGTGTTTTTAGAGTCTATGAGCCTGTTAAAAACGTGAAGTTCCCCGTTATTAAGAAAGTATCTATAAAAAAGTAAAAGGGGTCTGAGACCACATCTCGAAATCCAGAACGAACTCCCTGCCACGAGAATTTATTTGCACCTGGCATTGGGAGGAAGCTTCAAGGCTTCCAAGGATCAGTAAGTACCTTTGGCCAACCCGTAATTTTACGGGGTGGCCAGAGCTGAAACAAACCAACCCATTACATGGTAGATAACGTTATTAGCCTAAAAGCCGTTACGATAAGAACTGAAAGGAGAAAAAATGAAAAAAATATATTCAATTGTTCTGATGAGTCTAGTCGTAGCGACCTCCTGTTTCGCCGCTACAGAGTCAACGTTGAGTCCAAAAGAGGCTACAGCTATTGCCAAAGAAGCCTATATCTATGGTTTGCCTATGGTGCTTAATTACAAAACGATGCACAACTATGTGGTGGATAAAAAATCACCTGAGTACAAAGGGGAGCTCAATCATTTGGCATGTATGGCCAGAGTATACACCCCGGAAGACAAAGCTATCGTTACTCCAAATTCAGACACCCCTTACTGTATGGTATGGGGAGATATGAGAGCTGAACCACTTGTCTTGACTATACCAGAGATAGAAAAAGAGCGCTTTTATGAGGTCCAGCTCATTGATCTCTTTACGCATAACTTCGCTTATGTCAGCACTGTCGCAACAGGCAATGTTCCTGGGAAATATCTTATCACCGGACCAGACTGGAATGGTGAGGTTCCTGAGGGGATTAAAGAGGTCATTCCTTGTGAGACGGAGCTTCTTTTTAGCATAATTCGTACGCAATTGTTTAATTCTGATGATTTGAAAAATGTCAAAGCGACACAAGATGCTTACCGTCTTGAGCCATTGAGTTCCTATCTTGGGGTTAAAAGTCCTGCTGCGGCACCTGCACTCGATTACCCAAAATGGACAGAAGGTGAGCAATTTACAGCCGCTGCATTCAATTATATAAATTTTATGCTCACTCTTGTAGAAACACCTCAAGAAGAGCAAGCCTTAATGAAGCGATTTGCAAAGATCGGATTGGGCACTGAAGGTAACTTTGATATCAATACATTCTCTCCTGAGATACAAAAGGCTATTGAGGAGGGTGTTAAAGAAGGCTTTGCCGAGATAGAAGCATTCCTTGCAAAAGAAAGTTCCGACCCACTGGGGAGTGCTAAAATATTTGGAACAAGAGAATTTCTCAACAAGAGTGCAAAAGAGAACTATAAGTTAGATGAACTATTTCTCTTGCGTGCCGCTGCTGCACATCAGGGTCTATATGGTAATTCGGGTGATGAAGCCATCTATCCTACTTATCTAGTCGATGCTCAGGGTGCTCCATTTGATGCATCACAAAACAACTATACACTTACTTTTATAAAAGGTGAGTTTCCGCCTGTAACAGCATTCTGGTCTCTCACAATGTATGATGGAAAAACACAACTGCTGATCGAAAATCCACTAAACAGATATCTACTCAATTCTCCTATGATGGATCAATTCGTTGTTGCAGAAGATGGTTCTTTGACATTTTATATCCAAAAAGAGTCACCAGGCAAAAAACTAGAGCCAAACTGGATACCGGCACCTGATGGACCTTTTTATGCTGTACTGAGGCTTTATGGACCAGAGAAAGAGGCCCTTGAAGGGAAATGGGTAAATCCACCGCTTGTTAAAGTTTCGAAAGATTAAATAAAGGAAATGTTGATGAATATCAACAAGAGGACACATCGCCCAATCATCACAACTGCAACAAAACCCTTTCACCACGAAGGAGGATATATCATGCCATTGTCAAAAAAGTTAGGTGTTGAATTTATGGGGACTTTCTGGCCGGCCTGGTTTACCGTTGTTTAAGGACAAAAGACGAAGAATGAAAATGAAGAAGAACGGGAGATGTCAAGATGAGAACCACTAACATGTTTTGCTGGTTGGCCATGGGGTGCAGCTTACCGGTGGTATTAATTGCCGCAGGCTGCGCAAGCATCAAGGGAGAGACCGTAGTCGAGAAACGTGACTATGTAATCAATGTCCGCGATGAGACCCTGGAAAAGCTCTATGAGCTTAAACCTGATAGCAAGGCCAAGGTTACAGGCGCTGAAGCATACGGGGTGTTCAGTAATATGGGCACTAAAATCTTTCTGCTGTCATCAGGCAACGGATTCGGCGTTGTTACCAATAACCGGACGGGCAACACGACATTTATGGACATGCGCGAGTTCGGGGTCGGAATAGGCATAGGGGTAAAAGATTTTCGCCAGGTTATTGTCTTTTATAACAAAGATGCACTGAATAAGTTCGTGACTAAAGGCTGGCAGTTCGGTGGGGAGGGTGACGCCGCTGCACAGCACGACAAGGAAGGAGCCAGCACTACTGCCGCGCACAACCTGCATGAGGGGATGGACATATATCAGTTTAACGAATCAGGGCTTGCTCTTTCAGCAACGATCAGCGGGACAAAATACAGTCGCAATGATGAACTCAACAAATGAACCTGATTGATAAATACGATAACCAGCACGCGGCTAAAAAAGAAATGATATTTCTATCTGGAAGGCCAGCGAATTGAATGAGTAGCTTGTCGTGTTCCCAATGCAGGAAACTTCTGCGATTTAAGTCGGTGATGAAGTAATTCCGGTCAAGGAGAATCGATAGGAGAGGCGAGAGTACTGGTCCGATCAGACTTTACGGTCCGGTGAGCTTGAGTTGGTGAAGTGACGTTGCCATCGGGGTTTGTGTTGTCGCCGAAAGCGGTTACCGAAAGCAAGATCTCAAACGTGATCAAATTCGGAGCAATCATTGGTGATCCGATGGAACACGAGATAGACAAAACTAACTGTGCCGCCAGCCAACCTGGGATCTATCTTGACTGGAAAGAGGTGTTAATTGATAATTATGTTAATTGGAATTGCCAAATGAAATAATCTAATAATTATAGGAGGTTAGATAAGATGAAAACAATTGCTAAACTAACATCGGCATTTTTTGCTCTTGTAGCCTTTTTCCCGAGTCATGGGCTAGCTGCTTCAAAAAAGCCGAATATCGTATTGATTTATATGGATAACTTTGCTTATGGCGAATTGGGCTGTTATGGGGGAGGAATTACAAGAGGAGCAGCTACACCACAGATAGACAAACTTGCTGAAGAAGGCTTTCGTAGTACCAACTTTAATGCAGAAGCGCAATGTACGCCATCAAGAGCTAGTCTCATGACAGGAAGATATGCCATCCGAACTGGTAATTCCCAAGTTCCGGGAGATTTAAATTTACCATACGGCCTAACCCAATGGGAATATACTATGCCTGAAATGTTAAGCGATGCCGGCTATTCTACTGCCATGTACGGGAAATGGCATTTAGGATCTAAGCCAGGGCGCTTTCCTACTGACCAGGGTTTTGATGAATGGTGGGGAATTCCTAATTCTTCTAATGTTAGCGAATGGGTAGATAACCCACGAATTCCTGCAGATATAAAATCAAAAATACCTGTTCCAGAAATATTATCATCTGTTAAAAACGGAAAACCAACATCTGTAAAATCTTTTGATTTAAAGCAAAAGGCTAGTGTGGACGGCGAGCTTACAGACATGACCATAGACTATATTGACAAGCATGCTAAAGCCGAAAAACCTTTTTTTGTCTTTCTCTCCTACACAAATACACATGTGCCTCGTATTCCAGCCCCCGAGTTTAATGGAAAAACAGGAAACGGTGCCTGGGCAGATATACTCTTGCAAACTGATACTTATGTAGGAAATATCCTGGAATCATTAAAAAATAATGATATTGAGGATAATACCATCGTTATATTTTCTTCTGACAATGGAGGTGATTTTTATGAAGACAACAGTTTCCCGGGTATGTGGAGAGGTACTTATTTTACTGGCCTAGAAGGATCACTTAGAGTCCCTTTTATTATTCGTTGGCCGGGTAAAATCCCAGCTCGCAGCGTAAGTAATGAAATTCTTTTGATGTCAGATGTCCTTGTTACTCTTGCAGCAGCAGCAGGTGGTACACTTCCTACCGATAGAATTTATGATGGGAAAAACGAACTGGACTTTTTGATGGGAAAAACACCCAAATCACAGCAAGAAGTAGTAATTGCCTACGTCGCAGATCAGATTCACGCTGTAAAATGGCGTAATTGGAAAGGTGTTTTTTATGGATTAGAAAAAGGTTACGGAACACCTATTATGGAATATCCAGTCCCGATATTTTACGATTTATATACGGACCCGAGAGAGGAAAAACCATATTCCAGAGAAGGATTGCAAGGAAATTCATGGATTATCTCTCCTGTTATGATGGCTTTAAAAGCACATTTAAAAACCCTGGAAGAAGAACCTCCCATAAAAGAAGGAACTGTTGACCCTTATGTTCCCAGCAAAAAGAAATAAAAATAGTAAATATTGATTTGGCTTATTTTATTAATGGGATCGCAGTGCAAATCACCAAAACTGGCAACTTCCTGCCTTTGTGTAAGGCCCGTATTCTGGAGCTTTCAATTAGACGTAATAGCAAACATATTTGGATGCGGTGCGCTTTAATTGCCGCTATTGCAGTCTCCATGCTCGGATCTGGCATTGCCCTTGCCGGATCAGGGGATGGTCCCCGGTCTTTTCCGCTGCTGCCGAAAGACATTAACCTTTTAACTGTTTATGCCTTGGTACAGAAAGGTGATCAGTTGCTCGATCCCGGTCAAACCATTCCAAACGCCGATATCGATGCCTATATAGGCATATTGCAGTATACGCGCACCTTCAGCCTGTATGGTCATCTTGGTGCGGCATTTGCGGCAGTGCCATATGCAAATATAAAGGGGTCGGTACCTTTAGGTGGCTCAAAGGGAACCGTGTCTGCCTCGGATACCGGGTTTGGCGGGATAATCGCTGGGGGCGTTATTGGTCTTGTCGGATCACCCGCGCTTTCCGGCAAAGAATTTGCTCAATATGATCCGGGCTTTCAACTTGGATTGGTCGGAAAGGCCTTTTTGCCAACAGGTTCTTACGATTCCGACAAGACCATCAGTGTGGGCTCGAATCGGCTGGCTGGACAATTAGTGCTGCCTGTCACGTATTCTATCGGATCATCAATGATTGACCCGAATTTGACCACTTTTGAGATCCTACCTTCGGTAACTATTTTTGAAGACAACACAGACCCCAGTGGCGGCGCAGACACCACAGGTCAAGACCCTCTGTTTATTCTAGAGTCTCATGTTACCAGAAATTTGACCAAGACTGTCTGGGCCTCGTTTGGTGGAATCTACAATTATGGTGGGGAAACTTCGACTGATGGTGTTTGGAATAATGACAGGCGTGAATCTCTGGGGCTTGGAGCTTCGGTAATCTTTGCCGCGAGCTCGTCAATATCAATTAAGGTTTCCTATGGTGAGACAGTATGGCGCAACGATGACGGCATGGATGGAAAACTTTTAAGGATCATCACAACATACGTATTTTAGGCGTTTATTGACGCTATCAGCCACATTCAGTGCAGGAACTCGAGCACATCTAGGGGACCGTGGTCGGACTTGCGTAAGTTGTTGACTGGCATATGGTTGGTCACGGAAATAGGGACGCATATGAGCTTAGGGGTCCAGTTTTGTGGTTAAAACTGGTCCTCTAAGAAAAGTTGGTTCCTATGCCCGGGTCGAAGAGAAATCACATTTCCGGTGCTCGGAATGGCCGATTTTGCATTGAAAGAGGGTTATTCTCGGCATCTGGGATAGTTGCTCCCAGTCAATAGTCCGGGCTTGACCCTGCGCCCTTTCATAGTTTTCTTCGTGTTCTTTGTGACCTTCGTGGTGAATATTTAGTTTTTTGAGCACAAAAAGTTGAAAATACCTTTTCGAGTAAGCTCTAATTAGAAGGACGGTTCAATCAATAGAGAAGATTCCCCGTTTTCTGATTGAATTATATTGTCTTACCGCATAACCGGAATATTCTTAGAACTCCCGATCTTTCAGGTATGGCGTATCCTCAAAGGTGTAGGTTCGAGTCCTGCCTGTGGAGTTTTAAATATTTATCCCGCATGTGAACAGAGAAGCTGTGTACATGTCGGGTTCATTGACTGGTTATGTGGTGCGTCCGAAACCCCATGAAAATGAACGCTTGAATATTTCATGGCCGCCTATCCTTACACTGTGAAACATAGTCTCAGCCATTTTCGTCGCACCGAGCAAGCGGGCAACGTCAATCATTAACTCAGCATCTGCAATCAACCTCTCCACATCTTCGCCTGGATAGCCTGACCAGTACTTTAAGTCATGCAAAAAACATGCTGGGTAAATGCTAATCTCATCCCATGAGTTAAACCACATTGAGCAGCCGTCGCTCTTGAACGGCTGCGGCGGTGGGTCTTTCTCGATCTTGTTCCACAGGTCATGCAGACCATAGGACTCGCAGATCTTTTTGATTCTGGAAAGGTGGACTATTTCACCTATTCTTGGTAACTCCATTCCTATCCTACTTTTTTAAGAAACATACCTTATTATTCTACACAATCTCCACTTAACGGTCACCGATGGTTCGAGTATACTGTCAACCGGGAAAAAAGGCCAATAATTCTTGCATCCTTTCTCTCCGCAACTCAAAGGGACTTGATCATATGGAGCTAATTGTTTAACCTAACACCTGGAATTATGTAGATATATTGATTTGGGGATAATCAGGGGATTTCATTATGGGCAACGCTGGAAAGCAATTCCAGGTGCTATTGCTGTAATCCCAGAGATAATGCCTCCCTCCTAAAATCCCCCTCTTAGGGAGATTGACTAAGTAATAACTATCTTATATAAATGATACTAACACAGTGATTAAACCAGTTTTGGAGGTTGAATCTCAATGAACCAGGACAACAGCCCACATAGATATTCCTCCCCTGCGGTAACGGCCGCAGCGATTATTATCATCATCGCCGGGTTGATGCAGGCAACGTCAATTGTCACGCCGATTCTGCTGGCTCTCTTTGTCAGCATCATCTGCGCCCAGCCGGTGAACTGGCTGGCAAGGAAGAAGATCCCTCATGGCCTCGCGGTTGTCATAGTTCTACTGCTGATTATCTTCATATTCCTAGGACTGGGGAGGGTGATCGGCGGATCCCTGTCGGAATTTTCACAGGACGCGCCTAAATACGCGGCCAGCCTGACCAAGATGGAAGCATCCTTCTTTCAGTATTTACAGGAGAAAGGGATTGATCTGGCGGATTATGAACTCAAGAAACTCCTCGATCCGGGTAAAATCATAACATTTACCGCCTCGATTCTAGGGGAACTGGGCGCCTTAATGTCAAACATGGCTCTGATATTCTTCATAGTCATCTTCATTCTTATTGAACTGGGAAGCTTCACGGTCAAAGCCCGCGCCATCTCCCGTAAACCGGTCGAGACACTGGAATACCTTGCAAGTATCTCCCAAAGCATCCGTCATTACATGAGCATCAAGACCCTGATCGGTCTGATGACGGGCGGATTTATCTGGATCTGGCTGACGATCCTCGGAGTAGACTATGCGGTATTGTGGGCGTTGCTTGGCTTCCTCCTAAATTACATCCCCAATATCGGTTCGATCATCGCGGGTGTCCCGACCGTACTATTCGCCCTGGTTCAACTGGGTTTGGGAGGGGCACTCTGGACCGCGGTAGGATACGTGACGGTTAACATGGTGATCGGGAATGTTATTGAGCCGAAGATCATGGGCAAGGGGATGGGCCTCTCCACCCTGGTAGTCTTTCTGGCTCTTATTGTCTGGGGATTCGTCCTCGGAACCGTGGGTATGTTCCTCTCCGTTCCCCTGACCATGACTATGAAGATCATCCTCCAGCAGAACCCCCGGACCCGGTGGATTGCCATCCTTCTGGGGACGCAGGAAGACGCCCAGTTGCTCCTGGATGATAATAACAAATCCCGAATACCCGCCGCGTAATTCGACCATTCGAATACTCCGGGATTTCTTTCATCATGCGGACAGCTCTTGGTCCCCAAAACTCGGAAACAGAGACATACCTTGTATTATCGGGGTTAAGATCAGAAGAGGAAAACTTCTGAAAATCGGTAGAGGAAGGGAATAGCCTCCGGGATAAGCTGATGTTTGATCTGCAGAGAATAGAAAATATAGTGTTTTGTATTTCTGAAAATTGTATCACGCAAAATACACCTTTTGCGCAATGTTTGACGTAACTGCTTGGACGAGAGCGTAGATTGATGAATCGGTGGTTTCCCAACTCAAAAAAGGAGAGATATTCGGTGTTTTTGATGGAATTTCCGGGGACTCCCATTTTCTATATAATCAGAATCTAACGTCGAAAATCAGCGGCGGCTTTTGCCGTACGCTGCATTTTTCTTGTTCGCCATCCGGTGTTGAAAGTCGTCGTTGGATTTCCTCGATGAGATCCCTTGGACTTGTCTTCGATTTCCCTTCGACTTGTTCTTACACGGCCGGCGCGGCTCGCCACCACCGGGGGGTAGGACACTTTTATCCTCCGAAGCGACCCATACAAAATATGACTGCGATTTACTCCCCTTGTAGGCGGGGACCCGGAAACGCCGCACATGGAAATTGCATTTCATCAAGAGCTGTTCGAAACTCTTACTCGGCTCAGCCGACCACACTGCTAGGCACCCATGTTCGTGGAGCGCGCGGCGACAGGCCCGGATTCCTTCACGACCATACAGACGCTGGTTCCCTGAATCAGTCATCGCGCTGGGACCATTATCGATATCTAGCAGGATCGCATCGAATTTGCTCTTGGAACGTGAGATAAGCTTGACGATATCACCCGTCTTGAGGTCCACTCGTTCGTCCTCCAGAGGGTGGCCGTTGAGTTCCCCAAAGAACTCACGATTCCATTCGACTACAGCACTCAACAGTTCACACACCACCACTTTGGCGTGGGGGCTGAGCATATCGAGAGCTTGGCGCAATGTATAGCCCAGGCCCAGGCCGCCAATGAGTATGCGGGGCGCTTTGCGACCAGCCAGAGGCGCACAACCCAGCCGCGCCAGCTCCAGTTCCGACTCATGTTGACGACTGTTCATCAACTCCTGACCATTGATCGTGATTGAGAAATCACGATCATGCTGACGAAGCATCATCTCGCTTCCGTCCGGGGTCCGAGCTGTAGCTAGTTTTATTCTCGCTTTCATACTTGGTGCTGGTGCATATACACGTCAATAGTCTTTCTCTTTTGGCGAACATCATGCCTCACCGGCTGGCGCTATCGAAGTTCAACGAGCGAAGCGAGTCACCGCAGCTTATCGCCAGTCCGGTGCAGGCGTTGGTTCGCTGCACCATTCTTCCTAAATCGCCAATTATTTGGACTCAACCACCCCAACATCCTTAGCGTATTGGTCCCAAGCCCGTTTTAATTCTTCCAGTATATCTGATGGAGCGCTCTAAGGTATATGTATTTTATTGGGGGACGCCGGGGTCGAACCTGCGTAAGTTGTTGACTGGCATATGGCTGTCACGGAAATAGGGCCGTATATGAGCTTAGGCGACCAGTTTTGGGGTTAAAACTGGCCTTCTAAGGAAAGTTGGTTCCTATGCCCGGGTCGAAAAAATTACATTTCCGGTGCTCGGAATGGCCGATTTTGTATTGAAAGAGGGTTATTCTCGGCGTCCGGGATAGTTGCTCCCAGTCAATAGTCAGGGCTTGACCCTGCGCCCTTCTAGAATTCCGACAAAATGCGACAAGGATCACGACGGGGGTCCGGCAGCAACAAGCGAGAGTAAGAAAGGAGCCGCAGCCACCCCGCAAATCGGACTTACAGCGCCCGGGGAATCGGCGAACACGCGCCATAATCCCGGTTGCTCTGTGGCAGTCGCCAACGCCGGAACGGATCACCTGAGAATCAGAATCAAGCGCATACAAAAGACAACAAAGAAGAACAAAGAGAAGCTATATCGGGGAGTTAACCAGGGCTATCAAAGGAATATTACTCCCTTGTCGAAGTTTTATTTCGGGCACTTCTCAGGCCATTTTCGTGCTTATCTGTCAAGAATCGAGGCTTGATCCTGATCCTTTCCATTCAATGTAAGTATTTTACACTACCTCGATCAGTGTAGAGAAACCGAAAACCTTTCATTCTTCACTCCTCTGTCTGCTCGGTGGGTTGAGCGGGTTCGTCTTCGGATACTTCCGGGGGGGCATCCGGTTCCTCTTCTCCGACGGGCAGCATCCCCGAGTGCGATTCCTCCACCGGGCCCTCTCCGGCGGCCTGGAAGTGGCTGGCCGGGGCGGCGGTAAGATTGATCCGGACCGGGGCGCCGATCTCACGGGAGAGGAGGAGGCGGGTCTCCTCCAGCCTCTCGGCGGCGCCGTCTTCGTTCTGGAAGGAGAGCGCTACCGCGTCGATGACATACTCTCCTCCCTCCCGTTTAATCTCCAGGCTCAGGAGGATCGCCTCACCGGCCAGTTCCTCCCGAAATATAGTATCTATCCGGGCCTCGATCCGCTCGATCCGGGAGACGGTCCCGGTCTCGAGCCAGAGGGGGACGACCAGAATAAATACGCTGAGCAATGAGACGAGGACAGCCTGTATCACCTGCCGGCCCTGGTGGGACCGAGTGGGGCGGAAGCCGACCAGGAGAAAGACAAAGGCACTGACCAGGACAATCGCGGCCAGGTTGGTCATAAATAGGATGAAGGCGCCGCCGGCGATCCGGAAGTTGGCGGAGCCGATCCCGTAACCGACGACGCAGAGCGGCGGGACCAGGGCAACGCTGATCGCCACCCCCGGGAGCGCCGCGGCGACGGACCGTCGGCTCACCGCGTAGGCGCCGGCCGCGCCTGACGCCAGCGCTACCAGGAGATCAAGCAGTGTCGGTCCGGAGCGGGCCAGGATCTCTACGGTCGGCTGGTAGGGGTTCACGACCATCGTCATCACGATCCCGACGCCGATAGAGATTGCCACGCCCTTGAAGGTCGAGATGAGACCGCGCCGAATCATGATCATGTTTCCCTGAACAATCCCGTGGGCGATCGCCATCATCGGGCTCATCAGGGGAGCCACCAGCATCGCCCCGATGATGACCGCCCCGCTGTTCAGGATCAGCCCGAGGATCGCGATGGCGGAGGAGAGAACAATCAGGGTAAAGAAGTCGGTATCGGCCCGGGCATCGTTCCGCATCTGCCGGTAAACCTCGGCCCGCTCGCGGACGCTGAGATCGGGCAAGAGCCGCGAGACAAACTCCCATAACCGCCGGAGCCAGAAGGCTCTCCGGTGTTCCGCGGCTTTGACCACGATAGTCGGTCGTTCTCTCGACCGGGCCACTTCGACCGGAATCCCACCCAAGTAGCTCCGGTCGAGGAGGTGATCGATGGGTGCTCCCATCAGGAGGAGATCCGAACTCACCGCCTCATTGAGGATCCCCGTCTTTACGTTATCGGCCTGGACCACTCTCCGCTCTAGGTCGAGTCCCTCCCCGATGGGGAGAGGGTCCGGATCGCCATCCCCGGTCCGGCGTCGACTGATTGTGAGATAGACGGCTTTGCCTCCTCCCGCCGCGGCCAGTGCAGCGGCCAATTCAGCCGCGGCAACGGTATTCGCGCCGCCCTGGCCGGCCACCAAAACCGACAGCTCTAGTTCTTCTATTGTCCCGCGGAATATCGCCAGGGGACGGGACGTTGACTCGAAGACCCGTTCAACCGTCGAAGTCTTCCCGGCATCCAGTTCCCGATCGTTCTCCAGCCACCCCATTATGAGGAAATCAGCCTTGTACTCATCCGCGGTGGAAAGGAATCCCTGAGAGACGCTCGGCGCGATGCGGACCAACGGCAGCACCGGAAGACCAAGTTCATCCATTTCCCCGACCCGGATCTCGAGCCGCTCCCAGGCCTTTCCGGCGATCTCCTGCACCTCCTCCATCGATGTCTGCCCGGTGAGAGTGATAACGCGGAGGGCCAGGAGTTCTCCTTCCCGGGCGAGGGCGAGCGCCGCTCCCGCCCGGAGCAGCGAGGGGGCGGACCGATCACCGGCGAGGAGTACCAGTACCCGGGGAACGCTCTTCGACGGCGGGGCGGTCGCGTCCCCCAGGAGGAATTTCTGCCTCTGCATGGCGGCCCCCTCCCGGCGAGCGTATAAGAGAAAGTAGCCGCCCCCGAGCAGGAGCCAGATCAACCCCAACGGCCAGCTGTAGTACGGAAGGAGGAAAGTAAAGAAGAGAGCAAGAGCAATCGACGACACAGGGAAGAGCGGGTGAAGGGGCAGCCGCGGGTAGCGTGCCTCCGGCAACTTCCGGGCCGGGACACGGGCGAAAGGGAAGAGCACGATGATGGCGGCCCAGAGAAACATCAGCGCGGCAAAACCGGCCAGGAGCATGATCGGGACCCCGATCTCAATCATAACGAAGATAACGACCAAGATGAGCAGGAAGATAATAAGTCCTGCGGAAGGTCGATGGCGGGCTTTCTGCCGTCGGGGAATGAACCCATCCAGGCTCAGGACATCGATCAGCCGCCGAGCAGCCGACAGGGTCTGAGTGAGACCGATCCAGCAGAGGCCGCTCCCTCCCGCCAGGATAAGCAGCTTCAGTCGCTCCCCTTCCGGAGAAAGCTTCGATAACCAGTTCTGGTATGAGATGCCCGGGGAGTGGAGGACAAGAAAGGCCATCCCCGCGCCGAGGAGGCCGGTCGCGATCCAGACAATAAGAATAGACGAGAGGGATGTGCGGGAGGGGTTACGGAGCCGGTCGCGGTGGCTCAGTACCACGTCGACACCCCAGAGGAGGACGGCGAGGAGGGCGACCTCGGTCAGGATATTCCGTAAGGGCGGCAGTTCCTCCAGTTTCCATTCCCCGGGAGGCAGCTTGATCGCTAACCAGATGGAGAGCCCCAGCATGATGATGATAAATCCCCAGAAGAGAACCGTTCGCACCCGTCCCCGCTCCAGGGAGCGGAGGAGCTCAAATATTCCTCCCATCACCACCACCCCTCCGGCAATCCAGGAGGTGTGGAGATCGAGACCGAAGAAAAGCTGGATACCGATCTCCATACGGCTCCCGACCCCCCAGGCGAAGAGGGCGGCGAGCGAGATATAGCCTCCCAGGATAAGCCAGCCGCCGACGAAAAGGAGCACGGGTGAGCCGATAGTCCGGATCAGCCGGTAGAAATCGGCCGGGCCGGAGGCCATGGAAGCTCGTTCAACCAGGGAGAGAACCAGGGGGAGGAAGAAGAATATAGTCAGGAAAAATAGATCGGGAGCATCCTCGCCGGCCGTCTGGAAGGTCAGACCTCCCACGACCAGGAGGAGGCCGATGCTCACGCATCCGCCGAGGGCCACCGCGTCAAAAAGACCCAGAGTCCGGCTGAAGCCGATGGCTATCTTCTTTTTTTCATTCTTCATATTACAAAACTTAGCTGCGCAACATATTAAACCGCGAATCTCGCCCCCGATTAAAACTTCGGGGTGGAGAAATCTTCACTAAAAAGAACTAAATGAACTACGAATTACACGAATTTATTGTCCCGGTAATATCAATTAAGACAACCGGGATCCCGAAGCAGGAATATAGCGCTTCGCGCTAACTTAGTTTTGAAAAAAGACTAACATTGTTAGATTATCGCAATAGTTTCATTTTTGATCAAGCCTCGTTTCTTCGGGTCATTTCTTCGGGACTATTTCACTTATTCCGGGATATATCCGGTGAATAAATAGCCCAGAATTGCCCGGGGTCCATACGATTATCAAAAGTCGTACCGAGTTCGGTGAGAGAATGCATCTTTTTCAGGCTGGCGACTCCTTTGACGATCTTCGATGGAGTGAAGATCAGTCGCTGCAGTTTCATCCCCTCAAGCGGCGTGAGGTCGGTGACCGGTGTCTCCCCGATGTGAAGACGCTGGAGTGTGGGGATTTTGGCAACGGGCCCGATGTCTTTTACCCCGGTCCCCTGGAGGGTCAGGCTGACCAAGGGGCAGCCGGCGATCGGATCGATATCAGAGACTGGCGTCTCATTGAGCCAGAGGTACTGGAGCGGCATCCCCCGCAACGGCTCCAGATCTTCGACCTCCGTGCCGAGGAGATTCAGCATAATCAGCGGCATCCCCTGCAATGGATCGAGGTCTCTGACCCTGGTATTGTTGAGATAAAGTTTCTTTAGCTTCATCCCGCGGAGAGGCGAGAGATCCGCGACTTTCGTATCTTCGAGATACAACTCCTCCAGGGGGAGCCCTTTTAACGGGGAGATATCCTCAATTTTACTGCCGCGGAGATCCAGTCCCCTGATCCCCATCCCCTCAAGCGACGAGAGATCCGTGACACCGGCACCGGAGAGCTCCATCCCGGTCACCTTCCCATCCTCAATCCGGAAGGAGGCTTTGCCGGTGTAATCCGGGTTCCGCGCCTTCAGCGCCGCTTGGACCAGATCATCAGTCCAGACCTCGGGGACGGGCGCTTTATCTTTCCCCCCGCAGCCGATCAAGAACCCAGAGATCAGTACAGCTACAGGCATATAAATTATAAAAGTTTTCCAATATAGCTTCATGAAATAACCTCTTCTTAAAGTGCCTTAAGTGCCTAAAGTTAAAGGATTCGCCTTGCTAACGGAGCGGCGCATTGAATTGTTTGATTATTACCTAAATTGACCGCTCCTATGCGGCGAACTGTACCAATCTCATGGTCAGCCCCTCAAGTATGCGGGATCTCCGCTACACTACGACACTAGGTTGCAAAAATACTCGTTCGCATTTATTAATGCGCCTGCGTTTTTTTGCAACCGACCCCGCCAGCGAAAACCGAGAAAAGCGAGTGCAGGGATGCGAAGCGACAACTTTAGGCACTTTAGGCACTTTCAACTTTTTTTTGTCCCACTTTCCCTTTCCTAACCAACCCCATCACCTTCTCCGCCTCATACCCCATCCGGATGGTCTGGGCGATGGCTTCCAGGTATGGACCAATGTAATGAAAATACTTTTTGTAGCCCGCGCAGAGGTAGGCTAGTCCCGGTTCACCATCAGGCGTCTTTAAAAACCTATGCTTGGGGCACTCCCCCCGGCAGGCGAAAAGCACATCGCACTCCCGGCAGTACTTCGGGAGGGATGTTTCCTTTACCGCCCCGAATTCGTGCTGCTGCTCCGAACCAAACATCTTTCCGAAGTCATCGGTGAGAATATTTCCGAGACGATACTCCGGGTAAACAAAATGGTCGCAGGAATAGACATCCCCGTTATGCTCGATGATTCCGGCCATGCCGCAGCGCTCCATGAAGAAACAGGTGTGTTGAACCTGTCCCATCCAGCTGCTCAGCGCCCACTCAAAGTTCATAACAAAGACCTGACCGACATCATTTCGAACCCATTCATCGAAGACACCGATCAGGAAGTCACCGTAACCTTCCGGATCGACCGACCAGGGGGTGACGTTAGCCGTGTCGCTCTCGTCAAGAGCCGCCGGCATCCCCAGCTTGAGTCCGATCCGGTCGGATTCGTTATCCGGCATCCGTTCGATAATCGGGATAAACTGGATAAACTGAACTCCCTGTTCCTTGAAGAAACGATAAACCTCCAGCGGGTGCTTCGCGCTCTCTCTCGTCACGCAGGCCAAGATATTGAACTCCACCCCGTGTTTCTTCATCAGGTTAAGACTCCGCATCACCCGGTCAAAGGTGGGATTCCCCTCCCGGTCGAGGCGGTGAAGATTGTGGATCTCCTCCGGGCCGTCGAGACTCAAGCCAACCAGGAATCGGTTCTCGGCCAGAAACGCGCACCACTCATCATCGAGAAGCGTCCCGTTGGTCTGAAGCGTATTGACCAGGCGCCTCCCCCCGGCATACTGCTTCTCCAACTCGAGCGCCTTCCGGAAGAAGTCGAGCCCCATCATCGTCGGCTCGCCGCCCTGCCAGGCGTAGAGGAGCTCGGGGACGGTCTGATATTCCGCGGTCTTCCGGATATAGGTCTCCAGGATCTCATCCGACATCCGGTACTTCTCCCCCTCCGGGAAGAGGGCTTCCTTCTCCAGATAAAAGCAGTATTTGCAGTTAAGGTTGCAGAGCGGCCCCGTAGGCTTGGCCATCAGATGGACGGCCAGTTTTTGGGTCGGCTTTTTATTATATGAACCTGCTGTGAATTCTTTCTTATTCATAATTACCCCTGAAGTAAAATATGGGTCAATATATTCTACTTTTAACAGTAAAAGTAAAATAATATTTCCAAAGCTTGGTAATCATCCTTTTAATCCTTAATTTTTTTCAGAAGTACTATGCTATACTTCTGAAATAATGTTGGTCCTGGTTCAAAACTAAATTTGTGCCGAAGGCGCTAGTTTAAAATGGACCGCCAGCCAGACCGTCTCCCGATCGGGTGCCGTCCAGGTAACCCGGTGCCGTTTATGAGCGGGGATCACCAGATAATCTCCCTCTTCCAACCGGACCGATTCATTCTCTTCTTCGAAGAGAAGTTCCGCCTCACCGCTTACGAGGAGCACGAACTCATTCTCCTCCTGGTCATACCAGAACCCCTCCGGTGATCGATGCCCCCGTGAGACGATCCTCTCGATACGGACTCCTTTACTCTCTGAAATAACTTCAACCAGTTCTTCAGGCAGATCGTTTGGGATATCGGAATATATATTTTTTTTCATCGGTTTAATCCGGGGAGACAAACTTAAACTCTCCTATAATCTGGAGTTTACTCAAAAATCATTTTAACCACGAAGCACGAAGTTCACGAAGGGGTTTAAAAAAATAGGGAGAAATTCCATAGTTTTCTTTATTTTTCTTCGTGTTCTTCGTGACCTTCGTGGTAAATATATATATCTTTAGAACCCTTTTTTTAAAATGACCGTCCCTTCTCCGACAAAATCACATTCCGCCTCCCAGCGGGCCGCCAGCCATTCAAAGGTTTCGCGGCAGAAAAAGCATACATGCGTAGGATCGCGGATGTAATACCAGCTGGCGAACTCATCCTCTTCCGGCGCCAGTCCGGTCATCATTCCCAGACTGCCGCCCGGCTTCAGGCAACTCCATAGCCTCTCCAGTTCCAGGCCGGGATGATGAAGATGTTCCAACACTTCGGTAGCGGTAATAAAATCATACTGTCTCTCCAGTACCGCCGGTTCCCGTTTATAAAAATGGTCATAGAGGACCATGGTGTGGCCGGATTCTTCGAACATGACCGAGAGGGTCGGCCCCGGTCCGGACCCGAAATCCAGCCCATGGCTCCCCGGCGACAGCCTCGCCCGCAGGGGAAGAAAGAGACGGCTCAAAAATTTCCGGTACTCGGGATCATCCGGACTATTTTGATGCTGATCGTAGCGGGACTTCTCCTCAGAACCGGAGGGGAGCTGATCCGGAGAGATATAGATCAGCCGGCATTTATGACACCGATAATAGTCGCGGACGGATCCGGAAATAAATAGCACCGGATCTTTTTCTTCGCATAATGGACAATCCGGGTTTTTCATGCCATTATTCCGCACTGGAGCGTATAGCTATACATTACTCTAAAAGCCTTTTTAACCACGAAGCGCACGAAGAACACAAAGGAATTTCAAAAAATTTGAAAAAATTTAATAGTTTTCTTTATTTTTCTTCGTGACCTTCGTGGTGAATATTTAGTTTTTTAGCACAAAAAGTTGAAAATACCTTTTCGAGTATGGTCTAGCTCAATATCTCGTTATAAAAAATACCATCTTGAGAGTCCAATCTCCCTGCCGGTGCTCTCCGAAGGGGATCTCAGCTTTCAGTGAAAGTCCGGCCTTCCTGGAGAACATCCGGCCTATCAGGACGCCTCCCTTATAGCTCGTCCGGTTGTTCGTCTCCCAGTCGGTGTAGGTCTCCCCGTCCAGCACCATCCAATACCGCTTCGAGAGCCTCCAGAGGAATGTCGGAGTCACCGTCAGGTAGTGAACATCCGGCCTTCCGGAGTCCCCCTCGAATGAAACCCAATCCTGTACCTTGATGTAGGCGAAGCCCCGGCGGGGAAAGTACCAGACGGGGACCGCGGCCGGCGAAGCAATCCACTTGCCGCGGCCGAACTCGTCCCCGGTAGCGGTCGGGAAAACCAGCCCGGTGCCGAAGGCGAAGAGGAAATTATCCTTCACCCGCGGAATCAAGAGAGCCTGCCCGTAGATATCGCCAAGCCCCGTCCGGGTAGAACCGCCACCGTGATAGGATACCATCGGAAGATCGGCACGGAGGATTATCCCCCTCCGGTGGCCGAGGAGATCCTCCTTCTCGAGAATGAGCTGGTCGCGGCGCAGGATCGCGACATTCTTCCACGCGTCCCCCTTGAGATCATAGAACTCTTCGCGGAAGCTGAAGGCGACAGGCTTGGTAGGGTCGCTGTCCGATGCCATCTCATCCAGATCCCCGGCATCCCCTATCTCCGATTCCGGAGCGGAATCCTGAGCCGGAGTGGGTAAGGGGGCAAAAACCAGAAGAATAAATAGAGCGACAACGACAAACACTGTTACGGTTTTATTCCGATTATCAGTCATTAGTTCACTTTTTTTATTTCTCCCAGCCTTTGGTGATCTGTCGGACTTCTATGAGATAGATGTCCAGTTTATATTTGTCGGTGACCCGGCCTTCGCCGCGCTTTACTTTTGCCTTGGGCTGTTTGACAGTCCCGACAATGGTGATCTCATCACCTTCTTTGAGTTCTCCCACCAGTTTTTCGTTGGCGGCGGACCTGCGCATAAAACAAGGCATCCCGGAGTTCCTGGCGCCGAAGCTGATATACTTCTGGCTGGTATATCCAGACGCGGTCAGGGCGGGGGGAATCCCGGCCTTGAGGTTAATAAATACATCCTTCAGGGTGATGGATGAATTTTTGTACTTGGCCGGACTTACTTTCAGATCATTCGACTCCACAACTCTCTGGGCATATACCAGACCCAAGCCGCCGCAGACACATCCTATTATCACCAACGCGACAAACTTCTTCATTCTTCCCTACCTGATTTGCAATTCCCCCGGTGGCAAGAGGAGAACCGGGCATCGAAGTGCCCTGGTTATACCTGGATTTCCGGTAAAATAAATTGGTTATTAGTCATATTACGTGGTGAAACAAAATCTATTATTAACCACGAAGTTCACAAAGAACACGAAGGAAAAGCTCGTATAATCTGTAACCAATACCTAGAATTATACATATTGTAGAGTTATTTAGGGGCAAAAGTTGATACAATTAATATCTTAAGGCAAGCATGATTCAACCGGTTTTTCCAATCTCCGTCTCATCCAGCGAGATCCAGGCGCCGGTCCCGCCATCGGTCTTCAGCCAATGACTAACCAGGGTGCTCTTTCCGCAGGCCGCCGCAACCAGCGTCAGCGGGAGATTCCACCCTTCATCCAGCCGCCGGTGCAGCTCCCCGCGGCAGAGGATGTCATCCGCCGCCGGGGGCCGGTAGAGTTTGGTCCGGATAATTGGAGCAATCCGGTTCTGGGCCGACACGGACTCTTCAGTACTTTGTCTATCTGCTCTCTTCATAGCGAGGCATCCGGGAGACAGTACAGCGCAGGCGGAGCCGGAAGGTGAAGAGCTGACTATTTTAGTTAGCTCTAGTCTATATCTTTCTCAGAGCCTTAATGATTATAAGCAGAACCACGGCCCCGATAAATGACTGGATTATGAACCCAACTATCCCCTCGGAAAATATGCCGAAAAGACCCAGGAGGAACCCTCCCAGAAAAGCTCCGATCACCCCGATAACTATATCTCCGATTAAGCCTAACCCCCGCCCCCGCATTAAAGCACTGGCGAGCCATCCCGCCACCAAACCGACAATGAGAAAAACTACTATATTCATCATGACCTCCCTGTTTGATTAATACCGGAAATATCCTATCAAGCCGGCATAAGAAGGCCAAGAATTTTCCCCGGCGCTTCTCGTTGGCCATATTCCCGGTTGCTTTTTTCACCCTATTCCCATGATAATAAAATTCAATCTAAATATAACAGCGGAAGCTGCTGCAATAGCTAATTAACAGGAGAAAAATATGCCGAAATCCAAAATCTTTACCGATATCTGCAAACCCTACTGCCTGGAGATATACTACGGCCCGATGTGGTCCCGTAAAACTCTCAACCTTCTAATCGACATAGATCGTCTGAAACAGAAGAAGATCCCCTACCAGGTATTCAAGCCCCGGATAGATACCAGGTACTTTGCCGACTACATAGTCTCCCGGTTCGATTCATTTGTCGACAAGCCTATGGATGATAGCAGCAGATTTCTCAAGGAACCGGCAGAAGTTTTTGATGAGAACAACCCGAAAGAGATCCTGGATCTGATCCGTGAAGATACCCAAGCGATAATTATCAGTGAAATCCAGCTGGTCCATCCGGATATCGTCAGGGTAGTCACCTCTCTTCAGAGAGAGGGTATCTATGTAATATGTGATGGCCTCAACCTAGACTATACCGGAGAATACTTCAGCCTCGGGTTAACCAATCTCATCAGCCGGGCCACTCATCCCCATTCTCTTTACGCCATCTGCAACTTCCCCGGCTGCGGGGAAGCCGCCTATTTTTCTCAGAAATTAAATCCGGATGGAACCCCGGCCGCTTATGAACCGGAGAGGGCAAAGAGGCTGGAGATCGGAGATTACTGCTACGAACCGCGCTGTATTATTCATCACGAAGTTCCGGGAAGACCGGAGTTGTAGGCCGAGAACTTGGGTTAGCGGCTTATTAAACCGCGAATCTCGCGAATCATCGCTAATGGAAAAAACGGCTATTATTTCCTGAATGGATATCGGAAGATCGGGTAATCAGATAATACGGCGAGGCTGGGCCCATACCTGATTCCCTGATCCCCTGATTTTCTTACCTCTCCGTCTCTTTGGACACAGTATATATCTTCTTTCTCATCGCCTGCAATTTCCCGAAGCAGACCAGTTGATCCCCGGCTAAAATTTTAGTATCGCCCGGTGGGTTGGGGATAGCCTTACTCCCTCTCTCGAGAATCAGAACCGATATCTCATGCTGCTTGATATCGGTCTCAGATATAGTCTTGTTCACCGCCGGGTTCCCCTGATCAATCTCGATCCGTGAAACCCCGTAACCTCCCGGCGCGATCATCAGTTCTTCGAATGTCTCCGGATGAATGATCCCCCGCTTGATGATCGTGGACTTGACCAGGGCGGTTATTTTATGCGCCAGCCGGGTCTTGGGAAGAATCCGGAATGTCGCGTAAATGGCCAGAATAATGATAAACAGGTTAATCCACGGCAGCAACCCGGGCGGGATGACGGAACGGAGGAAGGGGAGGTCGAATTTGGAGACAAAAATATTGGGTCCGATAGAATTAGCAAAGGTGGCGATCATGGCGACAAAACCGGCGTGCCCGACAATAATCAGGTAGGTCGCGATCCGCCGGCGCCGGGGACTGGCTACCACCAGTTCGGACTCCCGGGTGGTAAATCCGGTGCCGGTAAAACAGGACATGGCCTGGAACTTAGCCACATTCCACTTCAGTCCGGTCAGGTTAAAAGCCACCGCCCCAACTCTGACCACCAGTACCGAGACCATAATAGTGACAATAAATAATAATATATTCATAATCGATCCTTTTAAATTAACGCTTCGCGTTAATTTAGTTTTGAACAATAACTAATATATTTATCTTCAGGTAGGAGCGTAAATTATTTTCACCTAAATTGACGAATCACGGATAGAATCTCATCCCGGAGGCTCTCCATCTCCACCCGGTTCCGAGCCTCACAGTTGAGGCGCACCAAGGGCTCGGTGTTGCTCTGGCGCACATTGAACCACCAGGTATCGCCGATGATGCTGATGCCGTCTATTGTTACCATCCGCCCTTTATCTTTATACCTCTCCCGGATCCGCTTCATGACCGCGTCCGGGTCGGGAACGGTGGAGTTGATCTCTCCGCTGATATGGTAGTTTTCTGTCTCGGCCAGCGCCCGGGAGAGTGTTTCTCCTCGATCACTCAGGACTTTGAGCAGGAGCAAAGCGGTCAGATTCCCGCTGTCGAAATAGGCACCCTTGTATTTAAAGTAATAGTGGCCGCTCACCTCTCCGCCGAATTCAGCCCCAATCTCTCGCATGAAATTCTTCGCGTAGGCGTGCCCCACTTTACCCATATGGGAGGTCCCGCCGAATTTTTTCACCGTATCCCGGACATAATCGGAACAGCGGACATCATAGACTATCTTAGCCCCGGGATGGTTCTGGAGAACCGTCTGGGCCAGAAGTCCGAGAATGAAGTCCGCGGAACAGTACTCCCCCTTTTCATCGACGAAGAAGGCCCGGTCGGTATCACCATCCAGTCCGATCCCGAGATCTGCCTTCTCCTCCAGAACTGTCCTAACCAGGTCCTGCCGATTTTCCGGGAGCAGCGGGTTAGCTTCATGATTGGGGAATGTTCCATCAAGTTCGAAGAAGAGAGGAATGATCCTGACCGGACTCCCCTTAAAGATCCCGGGAACAATCATTCCTCCCATCCCGTTGCCGGTGTCGATTACCACCTTCATCGGAGCGAGACGGGAAGGATCGACGAAGCCGCGCATGAAGGCGATGAAATCTTTGAGAACATCCTCCTTCCTGACCTGGCCGATTCTCCCGGGTTTTTTGAATACCCCGACCCGGACTCTCTCCTCGACCTCCGCCAGCCCGCTCTCGATCCCCATTGGAATAGCCTTCTCCCGGACAAACTTAAACCCATTGTATTTCGCCGGGTTGTGGGAAGCGGTTATCACCACTCCTCCGTCCGCGTCTTGATGGATGACCGCAAAATACATCATATCCGTACTGGCCAGGCCGATATAAGTCACATCAGCGCCCCCCTCGGTCAGCCCCCGGATCAGCGCCTCCGAGAGAGGTTCACTGGAGGGACGCATATCGTGCCCCACGATTACCTTTTTCGGGCGGATCAGATCGCAATATGCCCGGCCCAAACGGTAGGCCAGAACCTCGGTAACTTCCGTTCCGTAAATACCACGCACATCATAAGCTTTAAATGGTGCTGTCATGATGGAACTTAGCCCTCACTTCATTCGGGCAACTCTACCTCTAAGGAAAACATGAAAGCAGGAAAATTTAAAATACTCCCCCTCCTGCCTTCCTGCTTTCATTAGGGGTTATTGTCCCGATGCTTCTTTTTTAAAAACATAATTGAATCTCAGTAGTTTTTCCCATATTGCTTCGAAAAAGAATGACAGTCGTTTTTCAAAACTAAATTAACGCCGCAGGCGTTAATTTAATGAGTATGCCCGAAATGGGGTACCCCTCCCCGGAGTCTTACCCGGTGAATATCCGCACCGTCGACAACATCCAGCATAAGCGTCGGCTTCCCATCCTTGATGATATTTACCAGTTTCCCGTGAATATGAAGGTGAATCCCGCGATTGAATTCTCCCCTGACCGATCCGTCATAGATTATCAGATCCATATTATCGTAATGGTCATCATCGACATAAACATTCTCCAGGTTCAGAATCAGCGGGGTATAGAGTGAATGGAGGTGTCCGGCTACCGTCCCGTAGGCTTCCACTTCCTCCTTCACCACCTCCGCCTCGCAGTTCCGGATGGGAGCGTTATTGATATCGAGGTAACGGTAGAAGGTGCAGATCTCCGCCCCTTCCACCCAGACCCGGAGCGGCCAGAGCTTACCGTATTCAATTACCTGGCGTTCCGGCTGACTGTAAATAATCCCCCAGATCTTATGGGCGACCTCCATATTCTCCTCCAGTGTCCCGAAGAAGATCAGGTCGATATCCGCTCCTTTTCTCCCCATGGCCGAAGAACCGGTAATACCGAGTCGTTCCATCGGGACCTCGAAGAGTTCACTGACCGTCTCAACCGCCTTCTTTATGTCAGGGTACCGATCCATGTCATACTGAAGTGATACCCGAGCGTCAAAATAACCAGCCATCTTCTCCCGGGGAAAAGCAATATGATACTCGGTCAGCATCAGCTCGCGGGCTTCGGGCGGGAGTTCGGGATATCGCTTATATATCCTCTTTAACTGATCGGGATGCGAAACGCTTATCACTTCGCCATCCTTCTCGTACTTGATCAGGCTCTCATATCCCCGGCCCTGAATTTTGGTCTTCCCTTCCGGATTGGGAATATAGATCGTCTTCCCGATCACAGTATTATCCGGATGCCAGTAGCCTTCGGCGAAGAAGAACGATCCGTCATCCTGCATGAAAAACATATTATCGGAAGGACCTTCCGTCAATTCCGAGACCGGCTTGACCAGACGCTCCATAACCAGATCAAAATTATCGGCACTCATTTTTCTCCTCCTTGCCTAATTACCACAGTGGTTTAGAGTTTAGGGGACGTTGTTAAGATGTTAAGTTATTCGGAAGGAAAGATTCTTTTCTCTTCTCTCGCGACCTGCTCCCCATTTTTTCTAGCTTGAAAAACCGCCGAACGGCTCAATTGGAGGAATTCGGCCACCGCAGCTAAGGTGAAGCCAAGATTATTTGTTGCCCACCAACAGAATAACGATCGAGCTTTACTGGTAGTTGAATCCCTCTTCTTTTCCTGGATTGAACTGCTATCTATGTGAAATATCTCGGATATGGTTTCAAGAAGGAGGTCCAAACTCCATCCGGATTGTTTATGCCGTTCCTTTTGGGTAAGCTTATCTCCTGCCTCTAAGAGAACATGGCGAACAAAGTCACTATCACCAAGTATTCTTTCATCCCCCCACATCCGTTCACCCATCTTTCGTAATTCAAGCAAATTATGCCATCCACCGGCGCTCCTGATCAAGCCTCCCCCGGTAAGATCCGATCGCTGGCCCTGCGGAATCCCCTTAATTACAAATTCGATATACTTCTTTCTTGCTCTATGTGATGTCGAACCGAAGTGACTGAGAGTTGCCTTTTTGTCCTGCCACGATGCGGATTGCTTACTCACGAGTATCGAGTGCCCACACCAGGGAAATAAATTTAATTCTCTTATATCTTTGACCAACCCGGCTCTGAACGGATTAAGATGTATATATCGAATCAGTTGAAGAAAATATGATTCTTTATCACAGAGGATGGATTTATAGCGATTCTGGAATAAATGCCCCACTCGCTTGTGCCGAAGATTGAAATAAACGGCATACCCGGTGAGCAGACTTCTCATCAAAGTTGAAAGTGGAGTTGGTCCGGTTTGAAGCAGCAGGTGGACATGGTTTGGGATCAGGGCCCATGCGTAGCATGTGAGTTGGGTTTTCTCTATGCCAACCTGAAGCCGGCGGAGAAATTCTCTTCGGTCATCATCATCTTTGAATATAGGAGAACGGTTTATTCCTCGGACGATAACGTGATGAAGCGCACCATGATAATCTATTCTTGAATGCCTTGGCATTGTGCACATATTAGTAAAACAGTATAGTTCCGTCAATAAATAACTTAACATCTTAACAACGTCCCCTATTATTGCTTCGCTTTCGCGCTCCGGTCCACCGCTAGAGGAAAAGCGTGAAAGTGAAAGAGGAAGAACGTGAGGAGAACAACCTGAGAGTATCCGCCCTGCCCCGATTGAAATGGATCCTGACAGAAAATTCTTCGGCTTTCCAGAGATCAGAATACATCCGACAGGTTTGATGTGAAGCACTGATAATACTTGACCAAATCGTCAGTCTCGCGGCAAGACTAACGATCCTGTCAGGTATTTACAACTTTGATATCCAGTTTATAATCAAGTGATAACATTAAATCACCAATACTCCCATGCTAAGATTCCCGAATTCACTCTATTTCCGTGTCCATCTTACAGGACGTGTCCCATCTCCTTGGGCCAATATTTTAACAGCTATTTTTTACTTATATTATATTTTGACTACCCACGGTTTACGTTTATCAATATAATTAAACTGGAAATATATATATGACTACCTCGCCTTGTTTCATTCTGGCTTTCCATAACGATACCAGGCGGCGCAGGTTCCTTCGGAGGAGACCATGCAGGGGCCGAGGGGATGGGTGGGGAGGCAGGCTTTTTTAAAGGCAGGGCAATCCGGGGGTTCGCTGACTCCGCGGAGGATCTCTCCGCAGATGCAAGCCGGGTTCTCCCGGGAGGGAGGGGTCTCGACCGGATCGGTCAGGCTGATGTCGTATTTTTCCAGTTCGGTCCGCAGCCTCAGCCCGCTCTGGGGGATTACTCCCAGGCCTCTCCATTCCGTATCCGCGGGCTGAAATACCTCATCCATAATCTTTCGGGCCAGGGGGTTTCCCTCTTCCCGGACTACCCGGGGGTATAGGTTTCTTACCTCCGCCCGGCCTTCGTTAATCAATATCAGCAGTTCCCGGATCGCGGCCAGAATATCGATGGGTTCAAAACCGGCAACCACGCAGGGGACGCCGAACTTCTTTGCGATCTTTAGGTAGGGTTTGGTACCGATGATGACACTGACATGGCCCGGGCAAAGGAACCCGTCGATCTCAGCATCTCCCTGGGAGAGTAAGAACTCCATCGCGGGTGGGATCAGTTTTCCGGCCGGGATCAGGAAAAAATTATCAAGGCCGGTCTTTTGGGCCTCGATGACCGTGGCGGCACCGGTCGGGATGGTGGTCTCGAAACCAATGGCCAGGAAGATCACCTTTTTCTCCGGATTATCATGAGCTATGGTAAGGCTCTCCAGCGGGGAATAGACCATCCTGATATCCGCCCCCCGGGATTTCTCTTCTCTGAGAGATGATTCGGTTCCGGGGACATTGAGCATATCTCCGAATGTGGTGATGATGGTATCAGGTCTGCGGGCATAGGCGATGATAGTGTCGATCTTCTTCTGGGGGGTAACGCAGACCGGGCAGCCCGGTCCGGAGATAAGGCGGAGGGAAGAGGGGAGAAGACTTTTTAATCCCGACCGAAAGATGGAAACGGTATGGGTCCCGCAGACCTCCATCAGCCTGATATTCCGGCCGGAGAGCAGACGCTCAATTTCCTGGGCCAGCGCCCGGGTCCGGGTCGGATCACGGAATTCACTCAGGTACTTCATAAAGTAGCTATATCTTCCTCAAAAATCCTTTTTACCACAAAGGACACGAAGTTCACGAAGAATTAAAAAATTAGAAATAATTCTACAGCGTTATTATTTTCTTCGTGTTCTTTGTGACCTTCGTGGTTAATATACAGTTTTCTAAGCACCAAAAAATATTAAATAACTTTTAGAGTGTGGTCTGTCTAATTTAGTGTTATAGAACGAAATTACTATATAGTGTCTGTTTTTAATGCAAGTTTAATGCTTGCATATTCTTATTTTTCCCTGGGAAAAAAAGAAGATTCGATCTCTTTGAATAAATCCAGTGTCTTTTTCGCTTCTTCCTCATCCAGCTTATCGATCGCGAAGCCGGCGTGGACTATTACGTAATCACCCGGTCGGGGGTCTTCCAGGAAACGGACATCAATCTCTTTCTCGAGACCCTCCAGGGAGACCCGGGCGGTATCTCCCTCAACCGAGGTAATCTTCATTGGAATTGCCAGGCACATATAAATTAGCTCCCTTTGGTCGCTACTTTATCCGGCCCCGCACATAATTTATGTGCGGGGCAATAATTTTTACTTCCATGTTATTGTGTGGATAGCAAATTATTTTATAGTATATTAGTTGATTCTAAGATTACCATAAAATAAACTGCCGGCGTTAATTGCAATGTACTTACATAAGTTAGCGCCACAGGTGATAACTTAATGATCCGATCGGTAAAAGATCTCTATCAAGAGATAAAGGTAAGATATGAACTGTCGGAAATTCCCGGACAGATTTATAGCTTCCCGGGGCAGGACGTGTTGCTCCGGTCCAACTCTCCTGAACTGACCAACCTCCTCAACGCGGTTTACCATGGGTTTAAATCCGGTGATATCGCGGGGAGAGAACCAATCACACTCTATCTCCTGAAGGAGAGCGGGCAATTCTTAACAGTTGATCCCGGATTTGATTCATTCACCTGTTCAGTCCCCGATCAAGTTCTCTCTTTCTGGGGGGCGCAGCTGATGTGCAATCACCTCTATCGCTCCCATCTTCTCTTTCTCCATGGATCGGTCCTGGAGCGGGACGGGAAAGCATATATATTCCTGGGGAAGAGTAACGCCGGAAAATCAACAACTATCCTCAAGCTCCGGGAGGAGGGCTTTATCTTCTTCTCCGATGAGTTCGCACCGATTGATCTTACTTCGGGATTTATTCACCCGTTCCCCCGTTCTTTCCTCCTCCGGAGCGATGGAGCGCGATTGATCCCTGAACTATCCGATGGTTTGGCGGACCTCCCTTTCTTCAATGATTATCAGGAGTTGGACCGGGAGACAGGTGAACCAGTCCCGCGCTTCATAGTTATCCCGGAGTTAATCTATAAACGGATCGGGACAAACCCTACTCCGGTGGGAGGGATCTTCTTCCTGGAGAAATTCGGATCGGAAGAAACAGCGGTCAACCCGCTTCCCGCCGCGGAGGGACTGGAGAAGCTCCTTGACCATTTTGTAAACAGCCGGTATCTCTCTTTTGAGAATCAGCGCGGGGCGTTCTCCACCATTGCCGCGATCTTGAAGGATTCTCCGGCTTTCTCTCTCCACCCTGGACCATTAGCTGAAGATCCGGCAATCATGGCTGGGACTATCAAGAAAGCGGTTGATCACGGCCAGGCCATTCAGACCGGTGATCTGGACCTGGTTATTCAGAGAATTATTCAGTTAGCGCCTGCGACGATAACTTAATGATGTTAAGATCACATTGGCAGGGGTCTCCCTGGAAGTGGTGACACCAGTTTGCTTGCTCGTCCCCAATGAGTTTATCCCATTGGAATGAGAGTTCAATCCAGCCGGCGCAGCTATGCTGCTATGGCTGAGATATATGGCTAATATATTATCTATCTACCCAAAATGGTTGAGAACCAGAACAATTTAACCGATCTCATCCAAGCCCATATCCGTGAGGCTGGATCAAATCGGGATTCCATAGGCCGGTTACTGGTCGAAGAAAGAGGATTTACACCGGAGGATGGACGGGCGCTGGCCGATGCTGTCTGCCGGAAGATGACGGAGGAGAGATTCCCTCCCATCACCGAAATGGAGTTGATGCTAACCGAAGACTGCAATCAATGCTGCGACTACTGTTTTGTTGAGGGAAAGAACCCGTCCAACCCGATGAACCGGGAGACCGCCAGGAAAGCGATCGATTTCCTCTTTAAGCGGAGCCGGAAAAAGCCGGATCTCAAGATTCTTTTCTTCGGCGGCGAACCGATGCTGGCCTTCGAGTTGATCAGGGAGATTGTCTTATATGTTGAGGAGAAGCAAGCCGAAACAGGAAAGAAGGTCTCTTTCGATATGACTACCAATGGAACACTCTTTGATGAGGAACGGGCATCGTTTCTCTCCACACATAGCGTGAAATATCTTATAAGTATCGACGGAGACAGAGAGACCCATGATCTCCATCGACAGACCACCGATGGCAGGAGTTCTTATCTCCGGATCATTCACTCCCTCCCCCTCTTCAAGAGATACCAGCCCTGGCTCGGAGCCAGAATGACAGTTCACCCCGATACGGTAGATAGAATACTTGAGAATGTCATGCATCTGACTGGATTGGGGTTCAATCAGTTCCTGGTCGGCCCCGCTACCGGTATTGAATGGAGCGACCGGGGTCTTGATACCTACCGGGACCGGATGATCATGGTTACCCGCTGGCTTAAAGAGGAGATTGATAAAGGGAATAACTTCCGGATCAACAGCCTGGAAGAGAGTGTCGCTATGATGGGAGGGAAGAGTAATTTCTGGGGATGCCGCGCGGGACGCCATTCCATCACCGTGACCGCACGGGGGACCATCTTCCCCTGCTCCAAGATGCTGAGTGTAGACAATCTGGAGGGGATCTATCCACTCGGGACACTGGATGACGGCATCACCGAAATTAATAACCGGTTATCGCTCTGCGGTATGGTCACGGTCGAACGGCAGACCTGCCTCGATTGCCACTGGGCCGATATCTGCATGGGAGGATGTTTCGCCACCAACTATCAGGCCACCGGTTCTCCCTTCTCTCCCGATCCGTTTGAATGCCGGCTGAAATCCCGCACGATGGAGATTGCCTTAGCAGCGGAAGAGATCCTGGGAGCTGAATTTTTTCGGAGACTATCGGAGAAGAGAAAACCGGTCGCTCCATCTGTTATTTTCTCTCCCCCCGATTAAACTTCCCCGATTACAGCTTCGGGGCCGGGCGAGGAAAAAATAATATTTTGCAAGCATTGGAACAATATCGTATGATATAACATTAATTCTAATCTACTTCGGAATCCCGAGTTTTTAATATTAAGTCTCGGGTCCCGAAATCCTTCGGGATCCCGGTTGTCTTAATTGATATTACCGGGACAAAAAACCGCGGATTTTTACCCGGCGATGCCGAAGGCATTTTGTGGGGAAGCGGATTAGGCAGATTGTTTTTCCCCTAATCAGCGTAATTCGCGTAATTCGTAGTTCAATTTAGTTGCCCGAGAGAAGCGAGGGCTAAGTTCTAAAGGAGATCAAAATGAGGATGAAATTATTTATTGGTTTAAGTGTTACTGTATTGTTGATAGCCGGTTGCGCGAGTCAAAGGCCTCCCATGCCGCCGCCGCCACCGCCGGAGGAACCGCTCGAACTTGTGGGCGAAGAAGAGGTTATCATAATCGATACCGGAGAAGTGACCGTGGAGGAGACACCGGCGGTGGAACTGATAGATTTAAGCTGGGAAGAGATCAAGGGTCTGGGGACCGACTATAAGGTTGTCAAAGGAGATACTCTAAGCGGTATCGCCGGACGTCACAATGTGGGGACCGGACTTTTAGAGCGTTTAAACAGGCTCAAAAACCCCAATATGATCCGGATCGGCCAGACCTTGACCGTGGTCGAGGGACCATTCCGGGTAACAGTCGACAAGAGCGAGAGGAGACTCTCTCTCTACCTGGGAGATACTTTCATCCGTTCCTATCCGGTTACACTGGGAACGAAGAACAGTACGCCGGAAGGTGAGTTCACGGTTCTGAGAAAGCTGAAAAACCCTCCCTGGACCGACCCCTATAACAGGACCATCATCCGGTCAGATAATCCGGAGTATCCCCTGGGGACCCGCTGGATAGAATTTATTCCCCCGCCGGGGGCTTATGGGATCCATGGAACCAGGGAGGAGGCAGAGATCGGAACCGAAGCATCGTTCGGCTGCGTGAGGGTACTCCACCCGCAGGAGGAAGAGGTCTTCGATTTCCTGATCCTCGGCTCACCGATTGTGATCGCGCCCTGAGATTAGCTTAGCCTTGCTCGAAAAACCTTTTTCGAGCAAGCATTAGAATGGCTCATCTCCCTCAAATTCTTCGAATGCTCCCGGAGTAGGCACGGGCACGGCTTTATCACTCCCCTCCTCTCCCGGGGATGGGGACGGCATCACTTCGCCCGGAGGAGGTGAAGCGATATCGGCATCGTCCCGGGGCGGCGGGGGGAACTCCATCTCCTCCAGCAGTTCCCGGGCCTCGTCCCATGACTTCTGCCAGCGGTTGGGTGTATCCTCCCGCCACTCCCGGTCGGCGTCCTCCCCGGTGGTGCTGTCGGCGGCGGAGGTCGCGCCATCCGCGGCTTTACCTGCTATCCCACTGCCCGCCTCGGCGGCTTCGTTGGCAGTTCCGACTGTGGTATCGGAGAGGCCTTCCGCCGCCCCGTCTAGGTCACCGGTAGCGGCGCTGGTCACTGTCTTGAAGAGCCCCCCGCCGATGGAACCGAGCACATTGGCTGTTCCCACTCCAACCGCCAGTGTTGACTCAGCCGCGGCCGCTCCGACCTGATACCCGGCTCCGCCGATGTTTCCCGCCAGACTACCAATACCCCCGCCAAAATGGAGCATGACTCCGAAGAGGATGCCGGAGGTATCGATCTCCGGTTGATCGGGCGTGCCCCCGATTGAGAGAGGAATACTGTGTCCTCCCGATGCCTCGACCTCAATCTCGCAGTCGAGAAGATAGCTGGCCAGGGCCAGGTCAACCGAGAGGTCAATCGCGCTTCCGCCCAACATCTGGGCGGTGCCATCGGGAACCACTACCGCGAGCGGCTCCAGTTCCAGATCGTGCAGGCGGATAACCGCGTTCACAACCGGTAATCCGCCGGCGATCGGGCCGATCCGGGCATAGAGGCCGAGGAGGCCATCGGTAAACGGCTCCTGTATAATCCGGGCGATAAGAAGCGCCTGAGCCGGCTCAACCAACTCCGGATCAGCCTCCGGATCAATCAGGAGGTTGGTGATGAGCAGATCCAAAGAGGCGATCTTTACGCGTAATACCTCTTCATCCTCAGCCGTAAATTCAGACTTTTCTCCCCCGATCTCGATCGAATCTTCCGACCGAGCGGTAATAATTATCTCCTCACCCTCCCCATCAATTGAGATTGTAATCTCTACTTCTGCCGCTTCTTCCACAGCTTCTTCCCGCTCAAGAGCGATCGCGTGATCGGTATAGGAGCAGGAGAGGTTCTTGATGAAGAATTTTTGGACCAGGATAGCTTTCGAGGCAGACTCTTCCTCATCTTCCGGTTTCTTCCCGCTCTCCGGTTCAGAGGTAGGCGCCGGTTCCGGAGATGATTTCGGCTGGATGGCGTCTATGTTCATCATCCCATCGGCGTTCTTTACGATATTGACCTCCCAGTCGGTGAGGATTACTTCTTCCACTATCAGGGGAGGATTAAAGAGAGAGGATAGTTTCACCTTCGCGCTCAACTGCGGGACCAGGAGCAGATCCCCCTCGCCGAATCCTTCGGGCTGGGCGATCCGGAGATCTTTGATCGAGACGTAACCCCGGAGCAGTCCCAGACTAATCGACCCAACAGAAGCATCCGTGTTAAGAATACCTGGGAGCTCCCGGTTGGCAATCTTAACCGCAGCCAGGGATAGAACCAGGCGGATAATAACCACCAGGAGAATAAGAACAATAATAATGATACCGGGAATTTTAACTATTTTTTTCATTCGAACTCTCCATATGATTTATCCCGGCTTTGCCGGGGACGGTTCTGTGGGATAAAAAAGCCTTAGAAGCATTTTTTGACCCCAAAAAACGATCCTAAGGTCAATATAATGGCTTATTTATGTGGTAATGCATTGCCCATCAACATGTTAGTGTGGTCCGACCCCGATTCTAGACCCCGCCTTAACCCAACTTTTTGTATTCAAAAAACTAAATATTCACCACGAAGGTCACGAAGAACACGAAGAAAAATAAAGAAAACTATGTAATTTTTCCTGTATTTTCAAATTTCTCCGTGAGCGCAGTCTACCCCGAAAAATTCGGGGTGCTCTTCGTAGTTTTAAAGTCTTTTCGAGGATGGTATAGATAGGATTACTCCAGGGGAAGGATCCGGTGGCTGATCTGATGGACCTTGCGGGAGAAGAGGGTTAAGAGGATGATCTTGATATCAAAGAGTAGGGACCAGTTTTCCAGGTAGTACATATCGTACTTAATCCGCATCTTGATCGAGGTATCGCCCCGGAGACCGTTTACCTGGGCCCATCCGGTCAGGCCGGACTTGACCAGATGGCGGGACATGTAGCGGGGGATGTATTCCTTAAACTGCTCCACAAAGATCGGCCGCTCCGGTCGCGGCCCGACCAGGCTCATATCTCCCTTGATAACATTCCAAAGCTGGGGGAGTTCATCCAGGCTGAATTGGCGGAGAAATCTCCCCAGCGGAGTAGCCCGGGGGTCATCACATGTGGGCAACACTGGCCCGGTCTTCTCTTCGGCATCAACCGGCATGGTTCTTAATTTGTAGATAGTTATCTTCTCGCCATTCTCCCCTATTCTCTCCTGCCGGTAGAATATCGGCCCTCTCGATGTCAATTTCACCGCGACCGCGCAGATCAGCAAGATTGGCAACCCGATAACCAGGCCCACCGTCGCGCCCAGAAGGTCGAGATTTCTCTTTACGAACCGGTTCCAGGCCGAATAGAGCGGTAAAGCTCTCAATCCCAGCAGGGGGATCCCGTCCAGATTTACGACTTCAACCTGGCTGGTCATGATGGATAGTACGTCGGGGACCAGTTTTACTTCGATCAGGTTTTTTTCGCAGATGAGAATTATCTCCATAATCCGCTGGTGGGGCAGATCGAGGCTGGTGATGATGACCTCATCAACCTGGTTATCGCCGATTACGGTCTCAAACTCATCAACCGTCCCCGAGACCGGAAGATCGTTGAAGTCGGGGGAGAGTTGGCCTCTGTTGATTTGCAACACTCCAATCACATCTCCTCCCCAGCGGGGATTATCGGAGAAGTTCATGATAAGACGCTGAGCAATCTCACCCATCCCCAGCAACAGAATCTTGCGGGGCTCCTTATTCTTCCTCCAAGTATCTATCTCTAATCGGTCGATCATCCTCCGGGAGAGAGTGATCAGTATGATGGTTAAAACCCATCCCCAGGCTAGCATCCGCCGGGAATAGGTAAAGTCCTCCCGGTAGAGAAATGTCAAAGCCATCAGGCTGAAGAGGGCTACCGTTATGGCCTGAGCGAAGGTGAAGAAATGCCAGGTCGAGGAGAAGTATGTCTTGCGCTTATAGAGGTGAAAAGCCTTGAATACGATCAGGAAGACCACCAGGATAACCGGGAATGCCTCCAGGTACTCGGAGATGGGAGGGACGCCCTTGACCACCGGAAAAATCCAGATCAGAGGAGGATAGAAGCTGACCCAGAACGCGAGCAGCATGCTCCCGAAGATAACCACCGCGTCGGATATCAGTGAGATTAAGGTAAAGATGACGGTATATCGTCTTATCTGCGACATATTTTTTTGCTCTGCAAAAAAATAGTTATGAACTATTTTCCGTGAGGATTTGGTTTATTTTGGAAGAGAAATTTGTTTTGAAGATATTTTTGTTGAACTTTTTTGCGTGGGCCCGGATAGCATCTGGATTGAATTTTGATTCGTTCTCGATGAACCGCCTTACGCCATCAATCAGTGATTCTTCGGTCTGCTGTGAGAAAAAGATCCCGGTTGGGGGTTCCTCTCCGCCAGCCGATAAGGGGATGGTGGTTTCGGTCAGGCCGCCTTCCCCCAGTCCTATTACGGGACGACCGCAGGACTGCGCTTCCAGGGGCACGATCCCGAAATCTTCCACTCCGGGAAATATCAATGCCCGGCATCCCTGGTATTGTCGGCAGAGATCATCATCACTCTGCCATCCGGTAAAATGAATATTCGGAGCGGCCAGTTCTTTAAGCCTGGTGGCTAACGGTCCGGAACCAACCACCCGTAACGGCAAACCGAGTTTGCCAAACGCTCCAATCGCCAAATCCAGTTTCTTATATGGAACCAGCGCGGAGACGATCAGGAAGTAATCTCCGATCTCCCCCCCGGGCCGGAAGAAGTCAGTATCGACCGGGGGATATATTATCTCAGCTTCCCTATTATAGATTTGGTTGATTCTTTCGGCAACAACATTTGAGATCGCCAGAAATTCTCCCACCCGGCCTGATGATCGAATATCCCACCGCCGCAGGTATGAAAAACAGGGGTTGAGGAGCAGCTTCTTGAAGAAGTTATCTCCAAAATACTCCCGGTAGAGAAACCAGATATACCTCATCGGCGTAAAACAATAGCAGACATTAACCGCGCCCGCCGGAGGTTTGCATCCTTTGGCGACCGCGTGGCTGGTACTAATGACCAGATCGAAACCAGTCAGATCAAACTGTTCTATGGCCCGGGGGAATAAGGGGAGATAATTCCGGTAGTGCTTCAATGCGAAAGGTAGATTCTGGATGAAACTGGTATGGATCGTCATATCTCCGATCCGGGGAGAGATCTTATCCCGTTTCAGGAGCAGAGTAAAAATCTCCGCCTCCGGATAAAGTTCGCAGAGCGCCTCCAGTACCTTCTCTCCCCCCCGCATCCCGTTCAGCCAATCATGGACAAGGGCTACTTTGAACGTTGAATGTTCAGCTCTTTTCGCGTTATTAGATATTGAAAGTTGAATATTCATTATTTCTGTCCTCCCCTCCCTCCCCCCCTTTTCTGTCCACTAATTGCACTAATTTACACTAATTGATCCCCCTACCTCGGCCCATTTAATGAACTACGAATTACGCAAATTACGCAAATTTGAAAACCTGGGACAACTGATGCCAACTTAGTTGATTTTTTCTCCGTAAACTGTCAACCGCCAACCGTCAACTTTCTTCCCCCACTCCCCATCAACTCCTCATACACCCGCAGCGTCCCCCGTGCCGTCTCTTCCCAGGAAAAATCTTTCGCCCGACGCAGTCCTTTCTCCCGAAATTCCAAGCGGAGAGTTTCTGAGTCCCATAGTCTTTCGATCGCTCCGGCGATACTATCTTCGCGGTCCGGGTCGATTATCAGACCCGCGTCACCCACTATCTCCGGCAGGCTCCCCCGGTCGCTGACGATAACCGGGGTCCCGCAGGCCATCGCCTCCAGCGGAGGCAGTCCGAAACCCTCATATAATGATGGCAGGATCAATATCCGGGCATCGTTATATAATTGGATCAGTTCCTCTTCCGCGGCACCGTCAAGGAAGGTAATCCGTGACTCGAGGCCAAGCTCTTTTACGGTCTCGATCGCCTCCGGATAGCGGGGGTCGAGATGACCGGCCAGGATCATCCGGGGATTATCATCGCGGTTACGGCAGAATAGGTTAAATGATCTTATCAGTCCAACTACATTTTTGTAAGGATCAAATCTTCCCACGTATAAGATGAATGGATCGGGCGGATCGGTCCGGGCTTGATTCCGGGGATAATATTTGCTGTCAATCCCATTGTAAACAACTGTTATCTTCTCCTCGGGCAATCCCAGATCCTTAATTAAATCATCCTGGGTATGACAGGAGACGGTAATTACCCGATCCGATCGCCGGGCGCAGTGGATCAGCAGTTGGCGGAATAGTCGATTGAAACGGGTCTTCTTGGCCCGGGGGGTAAAGTGAGGAAACTTGATCGGGATCAGATCATGGATGGTTGATACCACGGCGATCTTCCGCAAGAACAGGGGAAGCATATAATTGGTGGAGTGGAATAGATCAATTCCCTCCCTCCGGAGAAAAGACTGCATCCCTAGTTGGTTCCCGGGAGAAAATATCCCCCAGGGTATTAGGACTGGTTTCAAATTAGAATATTGACTCCAGCGCGAAGCATATCGGACCATCTGGTTCTGGTCGTTGAAGAAGAGGAGATAGACATTCTCACTGTCAATCTCCCCCAGGTGATTGATCAGTTTTTCGGTCACCCGGCCTATCCCTGATATCTCCGGATAGATCCAGCGGGCATCAATTCCAATCCTCATAATTCATTTCTCCAAGACATATTAAAAACCACGAAGTACATAAAGGTAATACCTAAATTGAGCGATTCTATGCGGCGAACTGCACCAATCTTATGGCCTACAATCGATTGCAAAAATACTCGTTCGTATTATTAAATACGTCTGCGTTTTTTACAATCGATGCAACCTCATAATCTTAGCACATTTCATCCGCAACAATCGCTCAACTTAGGTAATAGTAATTTCCCTCGTGACCTTCGTGGCAGCAAAAGATTAAGTAAGAGCTGTTATCCAAGAACTTCACCGATACCGGAGGCATTCCGGTAAACCTGGATGGTCTTTCCGGCGGCATTCTCCCAGGTGAAGTCTTTGATCTGTTCTTCTCCTTTTCGTCGTAATTGGTTGGCCAGTTCTTCCCGGGTGACCACCGTGTCTATGGCCTCGGCAATCGCCCGGGGGTCGGAGGGGTCAAAGTAGAGCGCGGCCTCTCCGAGAACTTCCGGGATCGCGCCCGCCCGGGCCGCGGCGACCGGTACTCCACAGGCCATCGCCTCCAGCGGAGGCAATCCCAGACCTTCATAGATAGATGGATAGATAAACGCGGAGGCTCCGCGATATATTGCTGGCATGGTTGACCGGGGGGCGTAACCGATTGACATTACGCCACGCTGACCGGCCTGATTGCGGAATTTCTGCTCAATCTCCCCGCAGAGCCACCCCTTCATCCCTACCATCACCAGTTTATATCCTCCCAGTTTTCCGGCCATGCGAAGTTTCCGCCAGGCCTGGAGCAGTCTTACCAGATTCTTCCGGGGTTCCCAAGTACCGACGGTAAGGATATATTTCTCGGGGAGATTAAAGCGGAAGCGTACTCGCATCAAATCATCATCGGTCAGCGGTTCATGGAAGATATCATCAATACCACCGTGGACAACGGTTATCTTATTATCGGAGACCGGGTAGAGTGAAGTCAACTCATCCCGGGTAAATTCAGAAATAACGATGATCCGGTCCGACCGTTCGATGCTTCCGGGAATAGATTTCTCCAGATATTTCAGATTCTTCGGCTCGGTGAACTCCGGGTAACGCTTGAATGAGAGATCGTAGATAGTGGTAACTACCGGTTTTCGCCTGACCGGCCGGGCGATGAAATCAGGAAAATGATAAAGATCCATCCCCCGAATCAGCCAGTTAACCGGGGGAAACCCGAGCCGTTTCCATCCCAGGCTCAGGAGTCTTCCCGGGATCTTCTTCCCCATTGGCGCCATCTTCTTGTAGACTCTGGCCGGGAGTTCAACATGGCCCCTACTGCTGAAATAGAAAGGGAAAATTTGGTCGGAGATGGGGAGGGAGGCCAGTCCCTTTAAGATGCCCAGGGTATAGTAACCAACACCGGTCAGAGGACGGGTCAAGCATTGGATATCGATCCCGATCTTCATTATATTATTTTGGCTGGTTTATTATTCCCGCTAAAGTCTATTATAGTAACAGGCTTTATGGGTGGCTTTTACCTTTGCTCAGATATATCCAAAATAATAGCGTTATGGGGAGACAATTATTCTCTGGTCTCTGAAGTAGAACCCCATAATAATATATTTGTGGTTTTCATTCAGATGCTATTTTAAGCTACTCAAAGATCGGGGAATGGTCAACCACAAAAAGATACTTTGAAAAATAATACACATCTTCTTCGCCTTGGCATCCTAATTCTTCTGATCGGCGCGGTATACGGCCAGACCTTATTCTCATCTTTCCATTTTGATGACCGCTCTTCAATTTTGATGAATCCGGTCTTGAGGGATGGATCCGCCACCATCCATGATATCTGGCGATACTGGCCTACCCGCTTTCTAATCACTATTTCATTTTATATGAATTATCAGACCGGGGGGATGGAACCATTCGGGTATCACCTGATAAATCTGATTATTCATATTGTCAACTCGTTACTGGTCTATAGCGTAATTCTATATTCAGCAAGGAAATTCCAGCCTGATGGAGGAGGAGGATATTGGCCGGCACTCTTCGGGGCCCTGATCTTCGCTCTCCATCCGATCCAGACTCAGGCGGTCAGCTATATCGCCCAGCGGGCCGCATCGCTGGCCGCGACTTTCTATCTGGCCGGACTTCTCTTCTATATCCGGGAAAAATGGCGCTGGCCGAAATTATATTATTCTCTCGCCTGGATATCCGGCGCGGCCGCGATGCTCTGCAAGGAGATGAGCGTGACTTTCCCCCTGGCGGTCATCCTCTGGGATCTGGTCATTGCCAAGAATAAATCGCGTCATCGTAAATTAAGATGGTCTATCTTTCTCATCCTTCTTCTCATTATCCCCTTGATGGTATTGCTGGATTCCGACAATCCGAAATACAACGACAGCGGCCAGCTTGGAGGAGGAATAGCAGCCGGGTTCGATAAGTTCGCGGGAGGAGTTGAGGCGCCCGATCGCTTGACCTACGGGCTGACCCAGATCCGGGTATTCACAACCTATCTCCGGCTGATCCTGCTCCCGCTCAATCAGAACCTGGACTACGATTTCCCAGTCTTTTCCTCTTTTCCCAATCCGGAGATTATCCTCTCATCCATTCTGATAATTTCCATACTGACTATGGCGGCGCTGCTTCATAAAGCCAAAAAATCCGTAGCGGCCTTCGGCATCTTCTTCTTCTTTCTAGCCCTCCTGCCGGAATCCAGTCTTATTCCAATCCGGGATCTTATCTTTGAGCACCGACTCTATCTGCCGCTGCTGGGTTTGGCATTTGTTGTAGCTCAACTGGACTTCTCTTCCCGTAAATTACGAATATTATTCGGTCTGATCATCGTTCTACTCTCTATTCTGACTTTCACCCGGAACGGGGTCTGGATGGATGAGATCATCCTCTGGACCGATACGGTGAAGAAATCACCCGGCAAAGCCCGCCCCCACAATAATCTGGGCTACCTCTTCAATCAGGATAAGCAATACAATAAAGCCCGGCGAATTCTTGGCAGGGCCATTGAGATCACCCCCGATTATCCGGAGGCAATAGTTAACCTTGCGATCAGCTATAAGAATATGGGTGAACTCCCCCGGGCGGAAGAGATATGCCGGAGAGCACTGGAGATAAAACCCGGCTATCCGGAAGGACACAATACTCTGGGGGATATCCTCCGTCTCCGGGCGAAACTTCCGGAAGCGGAGGCGGAATATTGCCGGGCCATTGAACTTAATCCCGGTCTATCGGCTGCCCGGAATAACCTGGCCAATCTATACCGGGAGATGGGAAGACCGGAACTCGCGGCAACCCAATATAGCAGAGCGCTGAGTGGCGGTGAGGATAATCCGGTCTATCTGAATAATATCGGTTTGAGTTTTCTGGAGCAAGGTCGATCGGAGGAAGGAATCCAATCTTTTCGGAGAGCCATTGCCATCAACCCAAAACTTGCCCCGGCCCATTATAACCTGGGCAATGCTATATTTAAGAAGGGGGATTTCAACGCTGCCCGGAAGTCATTCAGGAGAGCGGTCGAGATCGACTCTGAGTATGCCCGGGCCTTCTTCAATCTGGGCGTGGTTGAGAGCAAGCTGGGAAACTGGGATGACGCCCGGGCTGCTTTCCTGTCGGTTATCAAGCTGGAACCGGAGAATGTTCAGGCCCACCTTAAGGTCGGCTTGATCTTCTTCCTCTTCAATAACGACCACCGGACGGGCGCGCCCTATCTTCGCCGCGCCCTGGAACTTGACCCTGAACTGCCTGAGAGAGCGCGGATAGAACAACTTCTCAACCAGGATCATAAATGATCTTTTTAGTTCTCAGTCATATTGTGGGGGGAGATGCTGATATGATAATAACGAATCTAATATGCAGAACCCATAAAATGATGAAATCCATCTCTTCTAGCTGATCGTTCTTTAAACATTCCCGATTTCAATTACTTTCTACTATGATATATTGGGACAATTGACTAATATGTAACCACGAGTATGGTCTAACTACTTGAGGGGATCAAGGTATGGCAAAGACAAAAATACTGATCGTGGAAGATGAGGGTCTTATTGCCAGGGATATCGAGGAGACATTAATCCGGCTGGGATATGAGATAGTTGCTATCGCTCATAGCGGCCGGGATGCCGTTGAAGAGGCGGCCCGGCATGAACCGGCAGTGGTCTTAATGGATATTGTTCTTCAGGGTGAGATGGATGGTATAGCAGCTGCCGGGTTAATCCGTGAGCATTCAAATATTCCCATCGTCTATCTTACCGCTTACGCGGATAGTAAGACCCTTCAACGGGCCAAGCTGACCACCCCGTTCGGATATATATTGAAACCTTTCCGGGAGAGGGAGCTCCAGACCAATATCGAAATAGCGATCTATAAGCACGCGCTGGAAGTGGAGAGGGAGAGGCTGATCAAAGACCTTCAGGATGCATTAGCCCGGATTAAAACTCTGGAGGGGATGCTGCCAATCTGTTCGCATTGCAAGAAGATCCGTGATAAATCGGGAAGATGGCATGAGATAAGTAATTTCCTCCAGGATCATTCCCCGGTCGAGTTCACTCATGGAATATGTCCCGACTGTATTACCAAGTTCTATCCGGAGTACAAGCAAACTTAGCTTGAATTTGCTCGAAAAGCCTTTTTAACCACGAAGAACACACCGAATTTTTCGGGGTAGACTGCGTTCACGAAGGAATTTGAAAACAAGATAAATTACATAGTTTTCTTTATTTTTCTTCGTGACCTTCGTGGTGAATATTTAGTTTTTTGAACACAAATAGTTGAAAATACCTTTTCGAATATGGTCATGCGAAGGATAGCAGAAGATCTTTGAAGACCTGATAGTTATTCGGGATCGGTATAGGTTCGCCGGTCTTCTCTTCCAAACCGCGGAGGCTCTCCGGTATCGGGGGGTGGATCCCCAGAAGTTCTTCAATCTCATCGGGGAACTTGGCGGGATGGGCGGTCTCGATCGAGAGGCAGAGCGGAAAGTCGCCTTCAGTCTCCAGGTATCTCTCCAGCCCATTCCACCCGACCGCTCCATGCGGTTCCAGCAGTAATCCGTATTCTCGATAAGCCGACCGGATAGTCTCCCGGGTCTCTTCGTCGCTCACACTTACCGAAAATATCCGTTCTCTCATCCGATCCAGATCGGGGAGGCCATGGACATCTCCTTCCTTGTCGATATTTCCGCCGTAGATATCGAAAAAGCGGGCCAGATTACTGGGGTGGCCCACGTTCATGGCGTTGGAGAGGCATCGGCGGGACGGATCAACCTTCCGGTAAAAGCCGGAATCCAGGAAGCGGGGGAATTCGTTATTCTCATTGGTCGGCATTAAGAGCCGGTGAAGCGGGAGTCCCATCCTCCAGGCCAGTTCGCATCCAAAGGCATTTCCGAAATTACCGGATGGGACGCAGATCACCACTTCCTCACCTTCTGACGCTATCTGGGCGTATCCCCAGAAATAATAGATTGATTGTGGAAGGATCCGACCGATATTGATGGAGTTAGCGGAGGTCAGGTTCAGTCTGGCCAGTTCCGGATCGAGGAAGGACTGCTTGACCATCTTCTGGCAGTCATCAAACTTCCCATCCACCATGAATGCCCGGACATTATCCCCGATAGTATCAAGTTGTTTCTTCTGCCGGGGGCTTACCTCCAGGGCCGGATATAGGATATGAACATCAATCCCTTCCACCCCTTTGAAGGCATTTCCGATGGCGCTGCCGGTATCACCGGAAGTCGCGACGAGAACAGTAAGATGATCGTCAGCCCCGCGCAGATAACTCATTAAGCGAGACATCAGGCGGGCGGCAAAATCTTTGAATGAAGCGGTGGGCCCCTGGTCCAAACGCATTACATACTTACGACCGTATGCGTTCTCAATCGGTATCTCAAAGTTATAGGCATCCCGGAAGATATTTTCCAGATCATCTACCGGGATAGCATCCTCCCAGAACCGTCTCCCTACCGCCAGCGCTACCTCCCAGTAGGGCTTATCTTTAAAACCGATGATCTCTTCAATCGGGATCGAAGGAAGTCGTGTCGGCATAAAGAGACCGGCATCCGGTGCCTGCCCCATAATTAACGCTTCCTTGAAGAAAACATTCTCCTGGAATGGATTGAGATCACCATCTTTGAGATAGCGGTTGGTGCTGTAGTAACTAATTGGCCTCATTATGATTGTCCTGGTACTATATAATATTCCAGACTCCGATGGATCGCGGGGGAATATCTAAGTGCTCCGTCACACTAAGGCGGGGAGTGGATATGGGATTTACTGAAAGCTGACCTTACTCCAGAACGGCGTGACCCTCATTATAGGTCACAACTTTGAGTTTTTTCCCGGTCTGATCCCAGAATGTCCACTCTCCGTGGGGGAGGTTATTTCTATAAGTTCCTACGGCCATCTTCTTTCCGTTCTCAAACCAGGTGGAAAAGGGGCCGTGCCGGTCTCCGTGGGAGTAGGTGATCTCACTCTTGATCTTGCCGTTAGGGTATTTGTTCTTCCGCACTCCGGAACCTTGGGTCAGGGCTTCCAGCTGGCGCTCCCGCGACTGTTCATTTAACTGCTCAACGATGAAATATCCTGCTACCGCCAAACCGGCCAAGACCACAATCATAATCGCTATGATCACCCCCCGCCGCCCCCGTTTTTTCACATTCTCAATATTCCGCAGATACTCGTTAAATTCGCTCCAGTAATTCCTGGTGCCGGCTTTTTTGAATATAAGCTCAAGCGCTGCTTTCATCCGTCCATCAGGAGTATAATGATAATAGTTTGTTCTCATTACTCCGTCCACTCTTACCCCGAAGAGCCCGGCTTTCTCCATTTCGACCATGTTATCCGCTATCAGCTTGACTCGCTCGTCACCGATCTTCTGCGCGAAGCCGGCCGGATCCTCATCTGCGGTAGGATTATCCTGGCAGAAGGCTACGATATTCGCTTTGATCGGGTTATCGATAACCTGCAGCACCGGCGCGAATTCCGGTATCTCCTGAATTTTTTTCCCCGGCTCGATCATTTCTCTCTCTCCCACCACTTCTCCCATCGCTTGATGGCTGCTTTCTGTTTCGAAGGAGGATCCGAACCATTAAATCCAAAATTCTCACCGGAAATTTCCCGGAGGAAATCTGCCGCTTGCTCGCGGACGGAACCCTTCTTATCGCGTGCCGTCGACCCCAGATTCATTATCAATATCGGAATACCCTCTTTATCCCCCAGCCTCGATAAAGCCAGCGCGGCGGCATTGCGGACCCAGAGATTAGAGTTATAGATGCTGTTTCGCAGATGCGGAATTGCTTCTTTATTCCCCAGATTTCCCAGGGCCTTGGCGGCAGCGCTGCGAGCATAGGAACTGGCATCTTTCAGGCCAGCGATCAGTTGAGGATAGGCCTCCTGTACTTTTAGCTTCCCCAGCATCTCCAGAGAAGCCCAACGCACGTAAGGACTCTCATTATTCACGTTATCAAGAATGGCGGTATTGACCCGGGGATCTTCAAATCTTCCCAGAGCCAGGATACAGTCATATCGGACTTCGTCATTCTCCTGATCGAGTCCATCGATCAGAGCCGGGATAGAGCTGTAATCCCGGATACGGCCCAGTGCCTGGGCGGAGTACCGCCTAATTTCCTCTCTTGGGTCCTTAAGAGTTACTTCGAGGTAGGGGGCAGCGATTACATCCGTTTCTTTCGCCTCCTGGGATAGAAAGTTCGCGGCTCCCATCCTCAGGATGAAATCCTTCTTCCCCAGGTCGGATACATAGTTAACAATATCCTTCTCCTCCCGGGAGCCGCAACCGGGGAGAAACCCACTGAGAATCAGCAGACCAGCCAGCAAGACCGAGGGGCGATAATAACGAACATTACTAAATATTTTGATATTTTTATGCATTCCGTCTATATCGAAAATTAGCCCCGCGGATAAATTATATACGGGTTAATTTTGTTTTAGATAGGCCATACTCAAAAAGGTATTTTCAACTTTTTGTGTTAAAAAACAAAATATTCACCACGAAGGTCACGAAGAAAAACAAAGGAAACTATGTAATTTTTCCTATTTTTTTCAAATTCCTTCGTGAACGCAGTCTACCCCGAAAAATTCGGGGTGTTCTTCGTGGTTACAAAAGCTTTTCGAGCAAGGTCTAGATAGACTACAATGATATGATAGTAACAACTTATCATTAATTAATAAAACCGTCAAATAATTTCATTCCGGGGTCAGGGAACGCACTGGTACATGGTTTACCCCCTGAGTTCCCCCCTGCCGCCCTGGAGGGAGGCCGTAGGCCGACCGGAAGGGCGGCAGGGGGGGGCATGGCGGTGCCCAGAAAACTTCTATGCTTTA